>Ga0255142_1000335_pt1 | contig 16488 bp, 10 predicted proteins | sample Atl_Cont_RepB_0h_FD_183181 | JGI IMG/M metagenome (GOLD analysis project Ga0255142, IMG submission 183181) | Freshwater microbial communities from Altamaha River, Georgia, United States - Atl_Cont_RepB_0h | ecosystem: Environmental > Aquatic > Freshwater > River | place: USA: Georgia | collected... | reverse complement strand
ACAGCTAAAGTTCCTGCTGGTTCAGCTTTTCTTAAAATCATTTTATAGGTAGGCATGTTTATCTCCTTACAGTAAGTATTTATGCTGTCCTTTGGATCCACTCGTCAATCGTCCAAAAAGGAGCGACAAGATCCCTATAACGGGCTTCGTTAATATTTAGCACCTTTTCTCCTATTGGCAGTGCTTTTTTATGTAAATTTGCTAGGGTCCGATGATCAAACACTTTTAAGCCCTGTAGAACCATTAACCATGCAGTAGGACTATATCCATGCAACCAGGGCTCACCCTTTGTGCCGTTAAAATAATCAGCCCACTGGTCTAATTTTTCTTTGAGAGTTTCTGGAATTCTAAAAGAGTCGTTACCGTGACTTTGCCAAAATTCTGTATCTCTACGATGTCCCCTATAATGTAATGCTAGAAAATCTTTTATATCTTCGGTAATATTCCAAATTCTAAGATTAAATCTCCCCATACGCTCTTGTCTCAAGAATGTATTACTAGGTTTCCAATGATCTTGTAGGCAATATAAACTTTCAATAATAACTGCTACACCATTTGCTTCTAAGGGCTCTAAAAATCCACTACTTAATCCGATAGCAATAACATTATTGCGCCATGCGTTTTTCATCATGCCGGGAGTAAATTGAAAATTTGCGATAGGTTCAATATGCTCACCGAACTCTTGGCGTGCTTCATCTAGTGCTTGATCTAATGTTAAATGATCTGGATCGTAAATGTAGCCATTTCCTGATCTGTGTCTAATATTAATATTCCAACTCCAACCGTATTTCATTGCCGTGGCATTTGTAGTAACACAATAGCAAGGTTTGTCCCACCATGCTACTACAGCTCTAGCAGGAAAATAATTTGAGTAATCAACAACAGGTTCATTTAATACTTTACCTAATAGCAATCTAGCAAAACCTGAGCAATCAAAAAACCAATCTGCAGATAAAGATCTATTACCTTCTAAATTAATAGATGCTATATCTCCGTTTTCTTTTAATGTAGAATGCGTATATACTCCTTCTATTAATTTTATTCCTCTAGACAATGCTATTTCTTTAAAATATGCGGCGGCTCCTCTACTTTCAAAGTGCCACATAGGGACGCAAGGTAAATCAGACTCCGCTCCAAAAGGAACTTTTTGATTTTTTATAAACTGAGTGGCATAAAATGCTCTTGCGATAGGAATATCATTAGCGACAATAGTTTTTAGATATAGATCTTTTTCTTGCTCGCTATTCATTATTGAATATAATGTTCCTAGACTCAATTCTTCTTGAGGAGCTGTTCTTACATATTCAGTCCAACCGTCGAGCCATGGAGCATAATCAGTTTGAAGGGAATGTATGAATTCTGTTCCTACTCCGTTCCAGTTTTTAAAATATCCTCCTACTTTAGGAGTAGCATTTACTTTGCGAATGAAATCATTAGAATCTATTTTCAAATGTTTTAATAGGCTAACAAACGTTGTAGTTCCGCTTTCTCCTGCTATAATCGGAGGCTGGTTAGGGTTTTCAACTACTGTAACATCAACATCTGGGTAGTTCCTATGTAAAAATAATGCAGTCAGCCATCCGGCAGTCCCGCCACCTAGAATGATTGCTTTAGAGTTTATATGTGAGTTCATCGTATCTTTCTTTTAATCTGTTAATTGCTTCTCTATGAGTAAACACTTCGACTTTTAAATTTTCAGTCTGCTTTGCATCTGCTATGTTGTGCTTGGATAAATCTGTATATTTTCCGAGGTGTTTTTCGTATTTCTCTTTAATTGCTGTATGATCAAACATTCTCAAACCGTGCATGACTTGAGCATAATTCAAATGACTGAATAATATTAACGGCACGTTAAAATAATATCCGTTAGGGAAAGTTTTCTTAAAATAATCTAAATATTCTCTATTAAACTCTGTTTTAACAATTTCATTTTTACACCAACGCCAAAACTCTGTGTCATTTCTTTCTGTGAAATAGTGCAGCTGAATAAAATCAACAATATTTTCTGCAATTTTAGACATGTGATCGTTGTATCGTTTAGCAGTTAAATCTTCACCTCGATCGTAAAAGAAAATAGAAGGAGTTAAAATGAAACATTGCTGTATGGTAGTTCCGATACTAGAAGCTTCTAAAGGTTCAACAAATATACCGCTAAGGCCTACTTGCACACAATTCTTTATCCAAAATTCTTTAACATAACCTGCACCGAATTTAACTTTTCTGCCAATTTTTAATTCGTCTGAAATATTAAGATTGTCTTTATAATGTTTAGAAACTTCAGCATATGCTTGGTCTTCATTTATAAAACTGTCGCAGAATACATACCCGTTTCCGTATCGTTCTTGTGTAGGAATACGCCATACCCATCCGCTACCTAAAGCAGTTGCTTCTGTGTATGATGGAATGTTTTCAGTATATCCTGTGGGGAATGCTATAGCAGAATTCATAGGCAATTGATCTGTGCAATCCACCCATTGTGTTCCTAATGCAGTTCCTATTATTCTTCTAAATCCACTAGAGTCTATGTAAAAATCATAAGCATGTGAATTTCCTTGTTTGTCTTTAAGCTCTTTTACATAGCCTTGATTGTCAAGAATTACCTGTTCAACTTCTGTATCTACAAAATTAATTCCTCGTTCTCTGCATTTTTTGTGTAAGAAATCATTAAGTTTAAATGTATCAAAATGATATTGAGCTAAAATATCATGCAGCGGCTCTACATGACGACTCTGTTGACTCAAAGCCCACGACGTATCTAATGGATCTAAATTTTGACCTGCCATATAAATCCATGTAACTGGCAATCCGCTTTCTTTAGAATGATGGCCGTATTGCTCACTAATACTGTGAAAATAGCTAGTCTTATCCCCGTGCCAGTCTGTGAATTTGATACCAATTTTAAATGTAGCACCACATTCTCTAATTAATTCTGGAACAGAAATTCCTACATGTTCGATAAATTTTTTCCAATGCTCTGTAGATCCCTCACCTACACCGATGATACCTATTTGACTAGATTCAATTACAGTTACTTTTAATTCTGGATAGGCGTGTTTAAGCATCAGTGCAGATACTAGTCCGCTGGTTCCGCCACCAACTACACACAGCGAGTCTATCATAATTTATATTCCATACTAGAGCTACTCATTTTTTTAACATAGTTTATAGCTTCTCTACAAGTCATCCATCCTTTAATAGGTTCTTGTTCAACTTGTTTTAACAATTCTTCGTCATGCTGTCTAAAATGACCGTAGTATTTTTCATATCTTTCTTTGATACTAGCCGTGTCGAACATACGTAGTCCGTGCATGACCTGTATCCAGTTTAAACAATCATAAATTCTAAAATTACTCATTAGCCCGTCTTCGGGCAATAACATTTGATTAACAAAATTCTTTTTAAAATTTTCAAGATTTTCTTTGTTAAAATCGGTCATAGTCATTTCATTTTTGCACCAACGCCAAAACTCTGTATCATTTCGTTCAGTGAAATAATGCAACTGAATAAAATCTAAGATATTCAACATCATATCGTCCACCACGCGATTGTATTCTTTAATAGTTCCGGTATCTTTACGATCCCAATTCCATATAGATGCTGTTAATAGTTGTAACTGTTTGATAGTTGTAGAAATACTTGAAGCTTCTAATGGCTCAACAAAGTTACTGCTAAGACCTATGCTGATACAATTTTTAATCCACGCTTGATTAACTTTGCCTGACGTATAATTAATCTTACGACCAATATGAATGGTATCTTTAAAATGTTTTTGTATTTCGTCGAGCGCCTGTTGTTCGGATATAAAGTTGTCGCTAAAAACATAGCCGTTACCAAATCTATCTTGCACAGGACTACGCCAATGCCAACCGGCATCCATGGCTTTAGCTAAGGTATACGGAGGTATTTTTTCTTCGTAGGCTGTCTGAAAAGCAATAGCAGAATTTAATGGAAGATATTTTGACCAATCAACCCATTCGGCACCTAGCTTAGATGATATCACACGTTTAAATCCGCTACTGTCTATGAAGAAATCTGCAGAATATTGATTCCCCTGATCATCAACTATTGAAGTAACGAATCCTTCACTATCTAAAATAGGACCTGTGATTTCAGCATCTATAACTTTTATATGTAATGTTCGACATTTCTTTTCTAAAAAAGCATTTAATTTTTCGCTGTCAAAATGAAATTGATAATAATCAGTTAGGGGTTCTCTGACATATCCCTGCATAGGCAAATCCCAATGGAGCTTCTCACTACTAACGCCGTCGCCGATCATACGCATCAATGTATATGGAGCTCCGGAATAACTGTCCATCCAAATTAAAAATTCTGGAAGACTATGAAAATAGCTAGTGCCGTCACCGTGCCAATTTTCAAATTTAATACCAATTTTGATTGTAGCACCGCATTCATTAATGAGATCGATAATACTAATACCGACAGCATTGGCAAATCTAGTCCAGTGTTCTGTTGATCCTTCACCAACACCGATAGTGCCAATTTTTTTAGATTTGATTAATTTGATTTCTAGAGAAGGCATAGCGGTTTTTAAATATAGTGCTGCCATAAGACCAGCATTACCACCACCTAATACTATAACGTCATTTATCATTGATTATCCTTAGTGTTGCTTTTGAATCTGTAGCGAGGTTATGATTAATTTTTCCATTGGGCAAACTGTTAAAACTAATAATATATCTATTTTTATCACCTAGATGAGGCAAACTGCTGTGATACATCCAACTAGGAAATAATACTAACTTACCCGGCTCCGCTGTTACTTTATAAAACGGGTTATAGTCATATCGTAATACTTCTAGTTGTGCCTGTGTTCTATGGATGACAGGATCTTCAAACTCTGTCGGAGAACCTTCACTGAGATAATACACAGCACTCCACATACTCATAGAATGTCTATGCACATTTTGAAACATTTGATACTCAGCAAGAGCAACGTTAAACCATGTGCTGGTAATTTCTAAACTGTCACAGTCATATTTCATGTGATCTTTAACAGAATTTAAACATTGATCGAACCAAGCAAACAATTCTTTAAATTCTGGATGATTTCTAAGATCTACAATCATACTAAGTGTAGAAGTTTTTTTAATTTCTATATTGTCTAACTTGTCTAATTGTGAAATTAGATGCTGATTATCAATATTAGGATTTTTAAAGACAAAAACTTCCGTGGGAAATAGCTCTAAAATTTCCATTAAAATTCTACCCAACCTGTTAAAAGATATTTTTCTCCGCTGAGTGGTGGATTACCTCTGTGCGTGTGAGTAAACCCAGCTGGCCAAATAACCAACGTTCCTTGTGTGGCCGGAATTCTAACTCCTTGGTATAAAAATTCTGTTTCACCACCTTGTTCGATAGTATTAAGATAGAGTCCCCAAGATAATACACGACCTGCACGTTCTAGGCTGTCCGACTCAAAATGCCAGATATGATACCCTTGTCCGGGCAGTGTTTTTTGTAATTTCATCATGCGCACCTGATGCTTGCTGGCTTCAGATAATATGCTGTAATGCTCTACGTATTGGTTGTAACAGTTCCAAAACCGATCCATAAAATATGTGATAAAACTGGTATCCGGAGTGAATCTTAGGCTCTGCTGTTCTAAAACAAATACCGCACGATCGTTCTTTTTATGACTCGGAGCATCGCCTATTTGGACACGACTATAGCTAAGGTTTAGCCCAGCCATAGCTTCGTAATGATCTATAAGAACTTGACATTCTTCTGGAGTCATTACACCGTCGAATACGGCAATATCTTTGTTTAAATCCATGGTTAAAATATCCTGTAGGGTATTTATGTGTGTAGTTTTTAGCCGAGTTTAAACCAGAACACCGTTTTTAACTCCGCGATAAATATATAATCATAATGGATTTTAAATATGGCGACAGATCGTAACCCTATTCTAGACAGCGTAAGAATAATACCCAGAGAGCAGGAATTCCTAAACAGAAAGGTAGGCTCTCGTGGAGAGATCTTTTACGACCGTGAAGATAACGCTTTAAGACTTTTTGATGGTGTTGAGCCCGGCGGTTTCGCCCTGCTAAGAGCAGATTTAACCAACGTTGAGGGAGTAATTGGAGCCCAGCCTAGCGCCACAGTTCCAGCTATAGCTCAGGTCGGAGCTATGTGGTTTAATACTACCAATGGTAGACTCTTTGTATACTACAACGATGGTAACAGCAATCAATGGGTGCAACCTACTTCTAGTTTTTATGATCAGCAAGGAACTCCTACTGCATTAGCATTTCCTGGTTCACCAACAGTCGGACAGACTGTTACTAACGGTGTAGATACTTGGGAATGGTCTGGCACTTATTGGGGTATTAAAAATCAAACAACTCTAAGTCTTACAGGACTTACAGTTTCTAATGTTATAGACGGACAAGTTGACAGCATATCTAATCATACTATATCTGCTCTCAGCGATGTGGGCAGCACAGCAGGTGCAGCCAACGGTGATGTTCTAGGATATGATACTGCTCAACAACAATGGTTACCAATAACACTATCATCAACATTTAATGGTGGAACAATCAGCAATCCATTATTTGTAAACAATAATACCGCAAGCACTTCATCAGTAACTGGTGCGCTAAGAGTATTGGGAGGAGTGGGTGTCGGTGGAGAATTATTTGTTGCGTCTAATATTAATGCTAGATTTAGAGGTGAGCTAAGACTTTGGGACAACGACAACACACAACACATTGGTTTCCGTGCCCCAACTAATGTAACAACAAACACAGTCTGGACACTTCCTGCCACAGACGGAACTATCGGCCAAGTATTGACTACTAACGGTTCCGGAACACTAAGCTGGGCCACAGTAACCAGCGGTGGTGGAGGTGGTGGAGCATCTAATCCACCTGGTGGCGCAGACGGAAATATTCAGTTTAATAACAATGGATCATTTGGTGGCACAGCTAATCTAGTCTGGGATGATGCTACCAATACGCTAGGAACATTTGAATTATATGTTAATTCAACAACAACCAGCACATCTCCTACAACGGGCGCAGTTATCGTCGACGGGGGTGTAGGAATTGGCGGAAGGTTAAATGTCGGAGGTCAAACAAAAGTGACAGCCAGCACAGCTTCAACATCAACAACTACTGGAGCCTTTGTAGTAACAGGAGGTGCTGCCATAGGCGGCAGCGTCCATGTTGGCGGGAATGTAAATATAACAACAAGCCCAACAGATCCATATCATGCAACAAATAAATCGTATGTTGATGCTAAAGCGTTGGCATTTTCAATGGCGTTCGGAGTTTGAGGAAAAATTAAATGGCAAAAAAATTAGTTAAAAATTATGTTTTTACACCTGGTAGAGGTTTAACCTATAACGCTTATCCAGATGCATGGCAAGCGATACACAATAATAGAGATTTTCTTCTTAGCGAAATCACATCTTTCAACACCAACCAGGTTGCCGACGCTACAAAATGTGCTAGAGACCTAGGATACATCATTGATGCATCTGTATTCGATATGGCTCTGGGCACAAATTATAATGCTATCTTCCAAGGACTAGCAGAATACAATTCAGACTACATTTCAGGAACAGTTATTAGAACTATCCAACGAACAAGAGATGAAATGTTAGGCAGAGCGGGTATAACTGGTGTAGCTACTCCTACAACAAGATTGACCAACTATTACAATGAAATTGTAGACATTGCACAAAACGGACGTAACGCTGCCGATGCATACACTTTTACAAATCCATCATTGGGTGTAACAACCAGTCAAATCGCTGCCAAAGACAAATTAGTAGCCAATGCCAACTTCATTGCTGCAGAAATCAATGCATGGGTGGCTGTTAATTACCCTGGTGCTGATCACGATCCTGCAAAATGTTCACGAGACGTCAAGTATGCAGTATATTCTTTTGCCTACGATATCTTATACGGTGGTAACAGTGCTACCTACGACAATGCAAGATTCTTCTTTTATTTCGATCCTGCATTAAATCCTGGGATTGATCCTACACACAAAGCACAAACAGTATCGGCATACGATTATCTGGCACAGATTCTAAGTCAGATCGTGCAAGGAACTTCAATCACCAAAAGCGCAGGCAATGCTTTGACTCAGGTTACTTCTGGAAATAATGCAAACTCTACTGATGCAACGACCATTTACAACCTAGCTATAGTTATCAAAGATGTTATCAACAATGGAACTAGTTCTCTTCCAGGAACAAGAACTACTCCGACATTAGCATCGTTAGGTGTATCAGCAGAATTACTTACCGCAGCCACAGCTATCGGTAATGCAAAGGCCGCAGTTATTACTTCAGTGAATGGATTTGCTGGTTATGTATTTGACACAGCAAAGTGTCGAAGAGATTCTGGATATGTTCTAGATGCATTACTGAGTGATTTAAGATATGGCGGCAATGAAGAAATTCGAAGAGTGGCTTCAAAATACTGGGACGGGTCAACTCCTCAGATCGATGGATCAAGATTGCCTGAATATGAAACATATCTATTTGTAACTGATCTAGTAAACAATTTTATCATCGATAATCTTGCTGTAGCAGATCTACAACAAACAGAAGAGCCTCAAGTTATTGACGGATCTTTAAATGGCGAAGCTGGTGCAAAAACTAGAGTAACAGACTTGCTTGACATTGTGGTTGATGTGATCACTACAGGTTTATCGGTATTGCCAACAGAGAATGTTCAATTAGCACGTATAGCGATTCTTGGTAAAATTGAATTAGAAGATTTACTACTGATCAGTAACGTTACTACTAACACAGTAATGTATAATTTTGCTGATCCAGAAAAAGGCGGAACAGTATTCTTCATCGATGAAAATACCGTAGACTATCCTCAGGCTATTACTACCAGCAACGGTGTTACTTATATCCGTGTAAAAACTGACTGCTACTCGATGAGTTCGTCGGACGCTATTCAAATTTTCTTAGAAAATTCTGAACTACGAGTTCGCCCTTATGATTTTGGAACAGATGCTATTGAACGTATGCGTGTGGCCCAACCACAGGCCATGCTTGACGCTGACTTTGAATACGGTCTACAGCCAACTAAGTGGCAGGCTATTGGTATGCAACGTGGCTATCCGGCAACCTTTGAAGTTTCTGCAACTGACGTTTCAGTAACTTCGGTTACTACTGATGCATCGACTGGGACCAGCGGTGTTGGTAGTTCATTGATCACTGTAACCACTAACGGAGCTCATGGATTTGCCGCAGGCACACCGATTACTATTAGAGCTCTTGCAGCTTCTATTACAGGTTTCAATCGTGCAGAAGGCACATTCTTGATCTATGATGTTCCTACAACCACAACATTTAGATATTATGCCAAGGCCAAAGTAGGAACCAGCAACGGACAGGTATTGGCGACCTCAACTACACAGCTAAGACAAGCATCATTTTACACAGGTGCTTCGGTCGGAACACCAACATTCACTGTTGCTTCAAACGGATCGAGCGGATCATTCCTTGCAACCATAAGAACAGAAACAGGTCAAAACACCATTGCATTTACAGGAACAGCACCTCCAGTTGGTGCACCATTAAGTGGTAGTGGAATTAACGCAGGCACACAGATCGCTGGTGTGTTTGGTGGTTCTAATTCAGACGGTATTGTTGACTACAAGTATGTAAAAACAACTTATTCGGCAGGTGCAACATCAATAGCGGTAGTTGATACCAACGATTTAAGTGCTGGTATGGCTGTAGGCAACGAAGGTAGTCCAAATTTATTAAGAGAAATTAGCGGAATCGTTGGCACCACTTTGGTTCTCAACGGTTCAGTAACAGTAGGCCACAAAGGTGATGAAAATACTTATACTGGTTCAGCAACTGCTTTAGCTGGAACCGGAACTGGTTGCCAATTAAACATTGGTGTCACAGGTGGCGGTTACAATTTAAATGCCATTGCAGCAGCAGGAACTGGTTATGCTCGCGGAGATACTTTACGACTATTGGGCGACCAATTAGGCGGAACTACTCCCGACAACGATCTTTATTTGAATGTTAACTCTGTTGGCGCTGGCGGCAGCGTAACTTCGGCAACTATCGTCGAAGGCACTGGTGTTGGAACAGCCACATACAGCGGAATTTCCACAGGTAACGCTGGATCTAGAGGAACTGGAGCCGTATGGACCATCACTAGACAGAACGGTGTTTATACAGTAACCAGTTATGGATCTAATCCTACCAGCAATTATTACTTCGGTAATAGATTCCGTGTTACAGGCAGCAACTTTGAAGGCACAGATGGAGTTCACGATTGCACATTTACAATCGCCCATCCAGTCGGCGGAACACTAACTCAATTACCAACCGCAGCAGGAACAGTTCAGAGAGGAGATCAGATTCCAGTATATGCAACTATCACGTTATCTGAAGGAACTACTGGATTGGTATCTGCCGGTAACAGCATTACATATTCTGCGATTGCTTCAGTTCAAGTAGCATTTGCAAGCAATCATGGTTTTGTTCCAGGCATGGGATTAAACATTGCAATTACATCAACAGGATCAAATCACCAATTAGCTGGCGGACCTTTCTTTGTAGAGCAAATTATAAATGCAACCACTATTAGATATGTGGCCAGAGCTCCGGGAACAATTGACACTGGAACTACTCTAGAAGGTGTGGTATACGCAAGACCCGATACATTCTTTACACATAGACCATTCGACGGCGGAGTTATGCTAGGCACAGGCGGTCCTCAGCATGGTGGTCATGCTATTCGTCAAAGTAAAAAGTATATTCGTTATCAGTCTGGTAAAGGCGCGATGTATAATACCGGTGCTTTGTTTGCTCCTAGCTTTGATTTAAGATCAGTAACAGCAGCTTCAACAGCATCTGGAGCGATTATTACAGTGACTACCGATGACGTAGATCACGGAGTCCAAGCCGGTGCAACTATTCGACTAAGTGGAATTACAACCACAGGGTATAACAATGATTACACCGTAAACGAAATTGTAGACGAAAGAAGTTTCCGTGTTACTGCCGGAGTTCAATTAGGATCAACTACCGCAGTTTTAGGATCACAAGCACAGATGAGCTTGGTCAACTGGCACGGTGCAGTGGTTAGATCTGGTCCGTTTGATGATCAAAACGGTATTTTTTATCAATACGACGGTAGAGAATTAGCTGTAGGGCGTAGAACATCTACTTTCCAAATTGCAGGAACGATCGCTATTGGTTTAAATTCTAACTTGGTTACAGGAACAAATACACGTTTCCGCGATCAGTTGCAGGAAGGAGATCGAATTGTTATCCGTGGAATGACTCACGTTGTGGCAACGATCGCTGACAATACTACAATGTATGTTACTCCGGACTGGAGGGGAGTAAATGCAGTTAGCGGTGTTAAAGTCTGTAAGGTTCAAGATTTAATTATTCCACAATCAGAGTGGAACTTAGATAAGTGCGACGGCACAGGACCATCTGGATATAACATCGACATCACAAAAATGCAGATGATTGGTATACAATTTAGCTGGTATGGTGCTGGTTTTATTGATTGGATGGTCCGTGGTCCGGAAGGTAATTACACATTCTGTCATAGATTAAAAGGTAACAACTTAAACACTGAAGCTTATATGAGAACTGGTAACTTACCTGTTCGATACGAAGTGTTAAACGAGGGTGCTAGATCTAGATTAAATGGAGCTATGACATCTGGTCAAAATACGTTGACTTTAGATGATGTCGGTAATTTTCCATCTAGCGGAATTGTGTTTATTGACAACGAAATCATTTCGTATTCAGGAAGAAATACCACATCTAATCAATTAACTGGACTTACACGAGCCGCGTCAATGTCGAACTTTGCCGCAGGTGCTACAAGAAGTTACACAGCCGGATCAGCAACTTCGCATTTAGATAGAACAGGCGTAGTGTTAATTTCAAATACAACAAGCCCGATTATTAGCCACTGGGGTAGTGCTTATTTGATTGACGGTAATTTCGATTCTGATCGTGGTTACATTTTCTCATATGCATCTACTGGTAACAGTATTGATACTACTAAGAAGACTGTGTTCTTGATTCGACTAGCACCGTCGGTGTCAAATGCTGTAACAGGCGACTTGGGCGAAAAAGAATTGTTGAATCGTGCGCAGTTACTATTAACTTCGATCGCGATTACATCCGATGATATGACCACAGGTGCTTCGGGTATAGTTATTGAGGGTGTGTTAAATCCTCAAAACTATCCATTAAACCCAAGTGACATTTCTTGGAACGGATTGACAGCACTGTCAGCCGGAGGACAGCCTAGCTTTGCACAGATTGCTCCGGGTGGTTCTGTGAACTGGAACGGCGGCGCAACTACTACCACAGCTAACGGAACAACCACTGCTACGATGACTAATACTATTGCGGTGCCTAACAACACAGCATTTAATAGAGGCAGTGGATCTACATTCTTCTATGTGACACAGGCATCGTGGCAATCATCTGGGGCATTCGTTGCTCCTACAAACTACACTTCTCCGTTAGCTGGTGTTACTATTAACGATGTTAAATTCCCTGCAGGAACAAGAATATCGTCAGTGTCGGGACCATTTAACTTCTCTGGCATTAACTACTATCAAATTAATACCAGCGCAGCTTCAACTGCCGCAATCAATGCTAACCAAACAGTTACATTGAACTTAGGTGGTGCAAGTGCTGCGGTTACATCTACACTATACTTTACACAGGCAAGCTGGGTATCGAGCGGTGCTACAACTAACACACTTGTGTCTGACGCTAAATTCCCAGCCAACACTCGTGTATCATCAGTGTCTGGTCCGTTGACATTCGGTGCTACAACATATTATGCAGTGACCTTTACACAGAGCTCATTGTCTTCGACTAGTGCAGGTGGAACTGTTACATTTAGTTTTGGTCAACCGGCGTATGCATTGCCAGGAGAAACAGTATTTTCGTTCGTAGCTAACCCCGGCGAAACTGCGTCATTAGATCTAACACAGTTGAAAGAACTAGGAACGACCAGTATTGGCGGACGAGGAACATTCCCGAATGGTCCGGACGTTCTAGCTATTAACGTTTATAAGGTTGGCGGAACTTCGACTACAGCTAACTTGATTCTAAGATGGGGCGAAGCTCAGGCTTGATGCTTCTGGGCTTCTTTCCAATCTTTTACTAAAGTTTGTAGACGTTTTCTAGATTGGGTAATGGTATCTCGAATGTCGGGAGCCATTACACCTAATTGACGAGTTATGGCTAACTCTAGATGACGGTTATCTAATTCTTTCACAGAATTAACTAGTTTACCTATTAAATTATTAAATTCAATCTTAACAGGACCTTCTGGCATCTGTTCATAGACTGATTGATATTCAGATAATTCTTGTTTAAATCTTTCAGATTTTTGCACTGTCGGTAGCATTTTCTAACTCCAATATTGTAGCAATTTTAGTTTTTATAATTTGATTATTTAATGTCGTTTTTAAACCAATGTGTAAATTTCTAGGCAACTGATCTAATACTGCCCAACATATAGTAGCAGAGGCCTGGGTTAAAAACTCATGATCGACGAGACAGATGTAAGTTCCATACTCAAATCCTCGGTCCTCGCTGAGATACAACTCGATCGGAACTATGCGTCCTCGAGAATATCGACTCATCAAGTCTTGTGAATCTTCTAATAGTGTTGAGTTTCTAGCAAAAGTAGGCACAGTCCAATGTTGATCATCTAAGATCAACAGCAATCTTCCTGTGTTTTTAGCTAAGAAAAGTAATCCGGCACGCTGTTGCATACCTTTACTTATTGTGGATCTAAGATGAAGCCCCAACTATTTGGAGCATATTCGCCTTCAAAAGATTTTAACCACTGCTCGCCATCCCAGCGATACTGTATACCGGTTCTTAAGTTTTGGATATAAGTTGGATCTTCGCCAGTAGCAGGATTCCAAACTTGCTTCCAAGTAGTGCCATCCCATTCGATAATACTATTAGCACGAATTACACAGTCGTTGCCTACAGTATCCTTCCAGGCGTCTGGTCCGTCATATAATGTTGCAGAACTATCCACAGCTGGCGGTCCAAAACTTCCTCCTACATTTTCGCTAATGTTAACATCGTCTAACATTAAGAAACGTAATCCTAACGGAATCTGCGCGGCAGATCCGTATACTTCAATAGGATTATATTTGTAAGGATCAATGATAGCATCAACTGTTCCTCTAGCAGCTACTCCGCTGACAGAACTATTGATGATTGTATTTGTAGGAACAGTATCTTGATCAAATGTAACTACGATAATACTAGGGTCAACAGCATTGACCGCAAAAGTTCCTATCATATCGTATCCATTAGGCTGTTTGAAAAATATTTGACTACCAGCATGGTATCCGCCTTGAATATCTAAAATCGTTTCCCAAGATACAGGATCACCATTTTTATAATCTTTCTGGTCAAGGCCTAGGGCTAATACAGCACTAGTTGGGTTTACGAGACTCACATCGTAATCGTAAGGTTGTCCATTTTGACTCTTAAACAATAATATTCTATAATTGTTTGTAGTAGTCTGGAATTTACCTGTATTTCTGTTAAAGATTAGATCTTCGAGATCAGCGATCTCACCTTGTTCGGTAAACACATTACTAATAACACTCTTAACAATGCCAAGACGTTTAACCTTAGCAGGAGGTGTAATATAGATAGGCATTTCAAATTCCATAGAACAAATATCGATATCAGATTCTGCTCCTTGCGGAATTGATCTAGAACTAAAATTAATCGATTTAAGATCGATCACACTTAAACTAGTCCAGTCGACATAGTTATCTGTAGTTTGTATTTCCAAACTTGGATTGAATAAAACTAAAATCTGTTCTAATAGTTGAAGCTTTTGATCAGTATTGCTGGTCCATACATCACATTTCATTGTAAGTTTGAACGGTGTAGGCATTAAACGTTCTACAGTATAGTTTCCGCCTTGAACATTTTGATATTGTATAGTTCCGTCAGTATCTGTGTATCTACGTTCTCTAATGTTTACTTTACTGATAAATGTGGCATCGCTAATTCTTGTAGTATCTAGTTCAAGACCAGTAATATAACAAGCCATACGTGGAACTGTAGGCATTTTATTTTCGCTGTTATCTTTAATGATACTTGCAACTTGTCTAGTTAAATCACCATACATCACTGGAACAGTTTTTTCTTCGGGTGTAGCTCCACCTGTTTTATATTTGAAGCCTATAAACACACGCATAAACTGTGTTACATATCTTCTTATCTGTCCGTCGTAAAAATAATCCATTATTCATCCGCCTGTGGTCTTAAAGCCTTAGACAAGCTCTGTTTTTCTTTAACATTTCTGCCATCGATTGTAGCACTGGCTTTGTTATTGATAAAGCTGCTCTTGAGAGTTTGACGTATTTCTTCCCAGTAAGGAGATTCGACAGCAGGTTGTATTCCAGCAGGAACTGCTTTAACAGCTACAAAATATGCACCGCCAAATGTAACATTGTCTCCGGCAACATAAGTTGAAGTTTCTGTCCAAGAACCTCTATCAACTTTACCGTCAAATCCTTGACTATTACTCATAGTCATACGTTTTACATCCTCCATCTTGACCCATCGAGCGCCATTGTATCGGAATAATCTGTTCGGTAGGTAATCTGTTCTTAGACAGAATTGACCTTCCATGGCATTAATAGGAAATGCTATACCGGAAGAGAACGGAGCGCCATTCGGTGGACGACCGTCGTCTGTAATATATCCAATATAATCTTTGTGATCTGGAGATTGATTTACAGTGTCAGCTGTAACACTCATGTAAATCGGCTCCCCATTTTCGTCATAAATGGTATTACCGTTCGGATCTGTTGTAGGAATTAGAACGAGATCATCTCGATCAGCAGTGACTAGTGCTACTTCTCCATTGGTATCTGTTTGTATGGTATAGAATTTAGAAGTATCGTAACCGCTCTTAGGAGCATCGGCCTCGGCTTGATCAAGAACTGCCTGTGTGATCTGCATTTCTTTTTCGTATGTCGACATAATGTCGCGTAATGTTTGATCACTACCTTCACCTGCAACACCGTCAAGAATATCTTTAAACTCTTGGCTATCAACTAGAGGTTTGCATTTAGCACGATATAAATGCGGATACCAAGTAACAGAAAATCCTTCTGCTGCTCTAGTAACTTCTTCTATAACATAAAATCGTTTTAATGCAAATTGAAAATCATTCAATGCAAATTCATCTTTTAAATGGGGCAACTCAATTACATCGCCTGCGATTAACTTTCGTCCAATTTTTTCCACAGTATCGTTAATGTGGAATGTAATAAAAATCGTATCATTTTGTAAAAATAATCCAAATTGGCTCAGATTAAAATCAGTGTCTTGTATATTGTAAGCACCTCGCAAAACATAAATGTCTGGATCGTATTTTCTATCACGATTTTCTAAAAATAGAAGATCTTGTATCTGCGTTTCGGAGGGAGAAGCATAAC
>Ga0255142_1000320_pt1 | contig 16972 bp, 37 predicted proteins | sample Atl_Cont_RepB_0h_FD_183181 | JGI IMG/M metagenome (GOLD analysis project Ga0255142, IMG submission 183181) | Freshwater microbial communities from Altamaha River, Georgia, United States - Atl_Cont_RepB_0h | ecosystem: Environmental > Aquatic > Freshwater > River | place: USA: Georgia | collected... | reverse complement strand
AAACAAGAAGAACTCTTAGAGTTTTTGAATAACTTAACTTCTGAGCAGTTTGCTAAAGTTCAAAAATTCTTCGAGACTATGCCAAGATTGAAACAGGAAGTTGACTATAAGTGTCCTGTTTGTGGAAAAGAGCACCACAAGGTGCTGGAGGGTCTCCAAAGTTTTTTTTGATGAATCTTTGTCATGATAGTTTGTATAACTACTATAAAATGAATTTTGCTTTGATGCAGTACCACAAATACTCGTTAACGGAACTTGAGGATATGATTCCGTTTGAAAGAGAAGTGTATGTTGCTATGCTAATTAAGTACTTAGAAGAAGAAAAACAAAGATTAGAATCACAAAAGAGAAGGTAAAGTATGGCTAAACCACCAATGATGGTCCATGTTCAATCTAGTGAATTTAGAAAACTGTTGGAAGTTCAACAGTTATCGCTAGAACACGTTCAATCAATTAAGACTCTAATCGAATCTGGTGCGCCAGCAAAGCAAACAGAAGAATTACTTAAAGTTCAAAAAGAACAATTAGAAGAACAAGAAAAACTTGTCAAAATTAGCAAAGTCTCAGCTGAAGAATTAAAACGTATCAAAGCTGAAGAAACAGAAGCATTAACCAACCTCGCACAAACTGTAAAAACCTTTGACTCTATCAAAGATAGATTTGCAAATGCAATGAAAGGTATAACTACCAAATTTGGTTCAATGCGTGCAGCAGCGACCACTACACTAAAAGCAATTAATGTGGGTGGTTTCTTTGATAAGAAAATCGCTGAAAGAGAATTCGTTGACCAGCAAAGAAAACTTGGTAGCGATAAATCAGACAAAGAATTGCGTCAAGACTTTGCTCAAAGAAATAAAGTATCAAAAGATATTAAGGCTAATGAAGCTGAGATCGAAAAATTTAGAAAAGATACAGGTTTAAGCGAGAAACAATTATCAGGAACCAAAGAAGGACAGCGTCTATTATCTAAACGTGAGTCGCTTTCTGATGCATTCGCTAAAACTGATTTACGTGCAACATTAGTTGCTAGACCAGAAGCAGCTGGAACTACATTAACTAACAAAGAACAAAATGACAGTGTAAATGTTTCTGAAGAAGAACAAGAATCTATTCGTCGTGAAGAAGAGCAGAATGCATTACTTGTAAAAATTGAAAAGAATACATCTGCGTTAGGTGGAGATAAGGCGAAAGCAGCTGCTCCATCCAGTCCAGCAGGTGGTGGTTTATTAGGTGGAATCGGTGCTGGGTTGACAGCACTAGGTACAGGTATCAATGCAATTGGTAAAGGTGCTGGTGGTGCAGTAGCAGGTATTTTAACTGGTATTGCTAATGGTGTTATCGCTCTTTCTAAAGCACTTGGTGCTCTAGGTAAAGGTATAGGACAAGGTATTGCTGGAATAATTCAGGGTATCGCAATGGGCGTCAGTGCACTCGCTAATCCAAAAGTAGCTATTGGATTGGGTGTTGCAGTTCTAGCACTAATGGGTCTTGGTAAAGCATTACAATTTGCTGCACCATTTATGGAAGCATTCGCTCCAGTTTTGATTAAAGTAGCAGACGTTGTTCAAAACGTATTCGTGTCTGCGATAGAACAAATACCAAATGTTATAACAGCTGTTGGTGGTGTAGTGATGGGTGTTATTAAAACAATAGCAGATTCTATCATTGGAACTATCGATGCTATAACAAATTCTATTGAACGTCTATCGAAACTAGATGGTGCCAATATGATTCAGGTTGGATTAGGATTGGCTGCTATATCTGGTGGTATGCTTACCTTCGCTGCTGCCAACGTGGCTCAGGGATTAAGTAATTTGGTAAGTGGGTTCTTATCATTCATGGGTGGACAGAAAAATCCTGTCGATCAAATTTTAGCATTAGGAAACGCTGGACCAAATATTGAAAAAGCAGGTGTTGGAGTTGAGAAACTTGGTACTGGCTTAAAATTATTCTCTGATATTAAACCAGAAAATATTAAAGCCATTGCTGCATTACCAGTTGAAAAAATTGCTGCTATGGGTGCAGCTATGGGACAAGCAAACTTCGTTTCTAATCAATCTGCTGCAAATGATGGAGCAAGAACTTCTATCATGGGAACAGCTGGTGGAGGAGGAAGTACTGTAGTTGCTCCAGTAACAAATAACAAAACTACAAACAATCAAGTTGTTCAATTACCTGTTCGTAATCAAGAACAAACAATGAATCGTTATATCAAAACACGATTCGCAACATAAAAAAGGGGAGCCGAAGCTCCCCTCACGCACTTGCATGGGATTAGTTTAATCTTCCTTAGCAATCTTAGCAAAATAAGACATTACATCCTCATCATCGTCTGCTGATGCCATAGCTGGCGCAGGTTTACTTGCGATCTTTGGTGCTTCAGCAACTGGACGATCTTCCTCAGCAATTTCTGCTGCAGACTTACTCGCAAAAGAATCACCAGAAAGAACTTCCTCGAGCTTTCGTTTCAATTCATCATAAGACTTGAAGTTTTTACGATCTAGGAACTCAGAAAGTTTGTGTTGAGAGTTAGCGATCTTTAGAATTGCTTCGTCGTCAGTGGAGATTGTAGATGGTTCAGCGAAAGCAGATTCATCATAGTTAGTAAAACCATCTTTCTTGCGCATACGCAGTTTGAAGTTCGCTCCTTCCCAGAAGTCAAACACATTAACTGGTTGTTCATCTTCAAAAGTAGGACGTGCTTTGTCCATAATCTTATCAAAGATTTTCTTACCGAACTTAAATAGGAATACCTTTCCTTCATTCTCAGGATGCTTAGGATCAGAAACAACAAGAATGTTAGCGATAAAACTTAGTTTACGCTTTTGTGCTTGAGCAATTTTCTTGTTTGCATCAGAACCACTGTTCCAAAGTTTGGTGTTCAATTCACCAACAGGGTCATTCTCACCAAGAGTAGTGAGAGAATTTTCAATATACCATTTCCCAGTTGGACCTTGGAACCCATGAGAAAAGATACGAACCCATGGCAACTCGTCACCCTCTACACGTGGCAGAAAGCGAATGGTAGCTGTACCATTACCTGCTTTATCGCCTTCTAGTTTCCAGAAGCGATCGTCAGCATATGACTTAGTTTGGGTTTGGGGATTTGCGATTTTCTCGAACTCTCCAGCGATTTTGCCGAAGTCAGAATTGCGCATTTTGCGAAGTGTTTGAATATCCATGTTTATTACCTTTCGTATTTACGGAGTATTGTTAGTATTATCAGTATTATGTTGTATGAAAATCTCATCATCTAATTCAATGTCATCCTCGAAAGGATCATCATAATCTTCTTCAACATAACTATTTAGCGTTTTCATACCTCCACTCTTTTTATTATTAGAGTGTTTAGCATGTTTCCCAGATCGCTTACTGGGTTGTTCATCATCGAATTTCTTCGAATGATTAGTCCAAGTTTTACCCATTTTACAACTCGTTTACTTCTTCCAAAAATGTATTAAAGACAGTTTCCACTTTACGTTTATCGTATTTCACAAAACCTTTAGATTTTTCTATCCTACGTATTTCATTTTCCCAAAGTAAGAGCATTGATGAGTTATTTTTCCAAGCATCAATCATAGGATGAAAGTCATCGATAATTCTGACAGTTTCAAGTGATATCTGATTTCCTAGGAATAATTTAAGTATACTACAATATCCTTTATTTGTCAAATTAAATATATCTTTGTATTTAAGTTTATTCTTGCAAGCATCCAATAATATTTTGTTGCAATCGTCAGAGAAAATCTTGGTAATACTTTGCTTTCTGCGATTCCACTCAACCAAATTACTATCTGCTTCTTCCATAGAATAAACTGCAGTATCATTTCCATAAGCAAAGTTTGCCACATAATATTGTATCAAATCCTTATCAACTGGAAATTTTCTTGCAAGTTTCTCGAACATTAAACGATCGTTCCTTGCATTAAATGCATCTCGTGTTCCCTTTAGGTTACCACGATTTTTAAATACATCGAAATTATCTTTGGTGAAATGGAGTTTGACCGCTATGTAATACTTATACGCTTTAAATCCGTCCACTTCTTGCTTTCCTACATGCTTCTCTCATCGCAGGTGTAAAATCTGGAGATATTTCAGAGATAGAACAATTAATAACTTGAACACCTTGTTTGGGCTGAATCATAATTAAAAATATAATAAATGATGCCCAAAGAATAGTGAACACACCAATAAAAAAATATGATTTAAACATCCAACTGTGCTTTTTTTGGTAGATAATTTAGCTCTTGCATATTAAGAGCTACCTTTTCCTTCAAAGATTTATTGACTAATTTAGCAATATCTTCTGGCTCAAGATAATTTTCTTTACAATATTCTAGGATAGCGTCCATATGCGTGATGCGTTTCTGGTTCACTACCTGTTCAATGTAGAGAGAAAATTCGTTTGATGTTTTAAACATTCTTAGCGTGTTTATTGATGTAGTAATTGGCTGAGTTGATAGCATGATTTAGTTCAGAGTATTCATTAGATTTTTCACGATATAATTTCCAGATATTAGTATCCGTCTTTTCGGGATCCATTTTATTCCCGACTTTGTCAAGATACATGCTGAAAAATTTATCAAGTTTCATTTTGTCGTTCAACAAACTGATGTAAATTTCCTGCATAAGTTTCACATCACCAGCAGCACTTGCTGCAACAAGTTTATTATACTTGGGGTTCATTATTTATCTTTCCTTTAATATAAGCGATAACATCGTTTGCTTCTTTGAGATCAGATTTCTCAAGTGCTTCATCAATATAATCTAACTGAGTAGAATGTAATTGATTTAGAAATTGAGTTAGATCAACAGTACCACTTCCATCATTCACAGTATATGTTATACTTTTATATGACGGATGCACATAGCGATAGCGTTTATCCATTATCCTCTCCTCATCTTAGCGATGTCAACAGCCTGTTCGTCACTGAAGATCGGAACAGCGTTTGACTTGTGCATGGTACCAATACCTTTGATAGCAGTTCCAGTATACACCTTGTCAGGTGCTTTAGTGCATGGACCAGCAGTAAAGGGAAGACTTGGAATCTTAGGCGTCTCCCGACGAGCAGGCACTCCAAGTGAGTATACGTCACTGAGTTGTTGCTTTTTAGGAGCAACAGTCTTCGTGGCATACTTCTTTAGCATGGCATCCCATGATGCTTGCAACTCTCGCTGCTTGGCATTTGGCTTACGTTTCTTGGATCGACCAAGACCAGTGTGAATAAGAATCATAATATAATTATACTCGATTATTGAATTAAAGTAAAGTTATACTTTAGATATTTGGACGTCATACTTCACTCGGTCCATTTTATGGTCATATACTGTCATGGTAGAAGCAATGCCAATTGCGTTGAACATATTTTCAAACAATTGTCTTACAACAGTATTTACTGACACGTTATCACCAACACCACGTTTAATTGCAGCACCAGTAGTGTAGAACGAGACGCCATTTACAATAACACGATATTTCATAACAGTTCCTTTTCAATCGTCATAGTATTATTATACCCTAGAACTGATTTATTGTAAACCCCCTAAAAAACTCGTATAAAATCAACGAGTTAGATAACCCCTTAGAATGTAGGGTTATTTTTTAAGAGTATTTCCTTGTCCATGAGCCACTGCATAGGCTACACACATAACATCGCCACTGGAATATGCGCATTTTACTGCTACTGGGTCAATTCCTTTAACGATAGCCGATTCGATATTTGACTTAATTGCCAATGTTTGATAATAATTATAAAATGTCAAACAAATAATTCCTGTTATTACAATTAGCGTTGCGCCAATAATAAACCCAAGTTTGTCTTTGTTGTTAGTTAATTCTGGCATATTTTCTCCTTTTACCAACTTCCATCATCAATAATAATCCTGACAGAAATAAATCCAATAACTAGGTATATACCTCGCATTTTTGGATTTAAATCATCAGGATGCATAAACTCTGATCTAAATGACCAATGAAATGGATTTAGAGCAAAGTTAACCCATACTCCTGAATATTTTACATATTTAAGTAATGTCTTTAACTGCATCGCATATTCCCAATTCTTTTGCTTCGTTTGCGGATAACCACATATCTTGTGGTGGCAAGAGAACCTCACGAATCTTTTTCTCAGACAACCCTGTGCACTTTCTGTAATGACTTATCATGCGCTTAGTAGTTAAATCAAATTCTTTAACTGTTGCAAATAATTCATGTTCTTTACCAAACGCACCCCATGAATACTGATGTGATAAAATGGAAGTGTTTGGTGTAAGAATCCTGCTACCTTTCTCACCAGCAATAAAAATCATAAGACCTGCTGATGCAATTTGACCAAGACCAATAGTTCTAATAGGAATAGCAGACCCACGCATTGTGTCAACTAAAGCAAATGCTGCATTTAAATCTCCACCTGGAGAACAAATAATTAAGTTTAGCATATCTGGTCGTTCTTCTTGAAAATTACATTCGAAGACCCATTCAACTGCTTGCTTAGTTGTAGCAAGAGATACCTCTTCCATTAAAAGAAAAAACGAATGACGTGTCTGTTCTTCTTTAACCTGTAAATTCAATTTTTGCATCATACTTGCCACCATCAATCCTTATAAAAAATGTGCCTACCAATAACTACTGTTTTTTCTAGTTTCCATCTAGGATTTACATAATCTGCATGGTAGAATTTTGCGCCATATGTATTATCCGTTAGATTTTCATAATTTGCATAAACGTGTAATGCAACCTCTAAATTTTTTCTATAAATTTCAGAGTTAATAGATTTTCTTTGTTCACAAAACCATGTAAATTGACAAGTACCTTGCGTTTTTTGTTTAACGACGCTGCAAATGTCTTTGGGGAATCTCGGATCATTCACTCGATTCATAGTGACCATCGCTACAGCGATTTGTCCATCTCTTGATTCGTGTCCAGCTTCATAATAAATGTTTTCTGCTAGACAATCTACTTGTTTTTTAGCATCGCTAGTCAATTGACCATATTTAATATCAAGTATGGTATATCCTTTATCATAAAATGTAACAGCAGCAGTTACAGCAATCATTACTGCTATTGAAATGAGTGTTACTCGGATTAATTGCATAAATCTCCTTAGTAAGTTAAAGAGTGTGCGTGAGCACACTCCAATCCCTATCAGGTGGACTTCTTGTTAGTCTTTGTATCTAGTGGGATGTTGGAAACAAAACCATTGAGAGCAGTTGCTTTCGCAATGATTTCAGCTTCACTTGGGTATGGTGGGAATCCAGGATGTTCAGGAATAGTTCCACCATTAATTTTAGCAGAGTCGACCTTTACGTGCCAGTCGTTGCTAATTTGTTCACGCTTACCATAGTATTCATCGTTAAGCATGTCTTTCGCCATTTTTAGTAGTTCAAGGCGAATCTCGAACGGAGTCATGTTACTCATATTTTACTTCCTTTCTGTGTTGTGTGTAAAATGGGAGTTTTGTAGGGTTCTCCCAACCCTCTGTGTATAATTATTTAGGTATAATTATTTCTTTGCTTCTTCTTTCTTAGCAGGTGCTTTTGGTGTTGGCTTGTCACCCTTTGGTGCTGGAGGACACTTACCATCTTTGTCTTTCTTGACGCAGTTAGTATTCTCAGCTGGTTTAGCATCTGCTTTCTTTGCAGGTTCTGCTGCGAAAGAAACTGTTGCGAACATCATTAGTACTGCAGTTAGTAATGCTTTCATTTGTATTTCCCTTTTCATAAAAGTTTAGTTAACATCTACTATCAGTTCGTCACTATCATTACAGTACAAGATATCAAAGGATATCGGTTGCTGTTGTGTAGCAAAGACTTACTAATTCGTGGTAGGTTATTCTGTTACGAGGAAACCTACCGAAACCCTAAGCAGCGTTTAGGCTGCTAATGCGAACTGTGCGTCGTTTGCGTTTACGTTTTTTACTTTTTACGACTCTCTGTGTCGTGCTGTCCACTCTGTTACTCATTGCCCTGTCGAAACCTAGTCACCCCCAACATAGCACACTAGCCATTCATATTACGCTTCACGTTATATAATGTTTGCTTCCAGAACGGATCGTCCAGTATGCTATGGTGGAGGTGGTGGGAATCGAACCCACGTCCAGAACACCTTTCTCATTGCTTCATACAGCAATTCTTACATTACACCATCTTTTGTTGACTTGATTAGTGTAACTTGTCCATTCGCACCAATAATAACTTTAAATATATCTCCCTCTTTCCATCCTTCAGGAAGAGTGCGTTCTTGCAATATAATTATATTTGGTGCAATTTCAGCTTGTAATAACATTATACCCTACTTTCTCAATAATGTCAAATATTTTTAACACGTTTATATTCTTGTCGCAACTTTTTGAATTCACCAATCCAGTCATCTCTGTTTTCTTCAAAGATAAGAGGATCGTTATCATCAACACCCATTATGACAACCATTTTACCAACAGGAATTCCTGTTCTTTCCTCAAACGCAACTGCATAAGCAGATGTTTGCATAAAATATCCATGAATATCATCACGAGATTTTAATCTTGCAGAAGTTTTAAAATCAATTACTGCAAGTTTACCTTTGTACTCTGCAATACAATCAACAGTTCCAGCAACTTCTAAATGGTCAGAATATAAAGGATCTTCTAACGCATGTATGTTATTTATACTATCAAGATAAGGAATTAACGATTTGAAAATTGTTTGATCAAAGATATCTGCTTCAACATGCTCTCCAAGTAAATAGGATTCACATAAGTTATGGATTCTTGTACCTCTGGTTGCTGCTCGGTTTGAGATTCTGTTTGCTTCTTCTTCCCCAACCTTTTTTCTCCATGCCATGATGGCTGCTTTTGAGTGCAATCCTGTAACTGTGGTGACGCTTGGATATGATTTACCCGATGGCGTTTTGTAAACTCTCGTACCATCGGGTTTTGTATCACGTTCAAGTTTAGGTAAATCATGATGTATAAATGTTTTCATTATGTAAGTAAATGTATCGCTTCATTGTAATGTTTAATTCGATCCTCAAGTCCAATGTATCCACCATTAATTTTGCGTGTCATTGTCTTGATATCACCTGCGTCTGCTTCTCTATTTAATCCGTTTTTATTCCAGAACCAGATAGCAGACATTAATGCGAAGTCACGATCTGCAGTAACCCAATCTGGATTATCAAATAAGTTTTGCCAGTCTTCAAACATTTCTTTGGCGAATGCCATATAGTTTGCTTTACCAGTTAATTGAATTGGTCCACGTCCACGATATTTCCATCCGTCGCCTGATTCCTCTGGTCCATTACCCATACGATTCGCATAAACACGATTCGCAATCATCATTGGCTGACGTGCATATGGTTGTGCAGATTCAAGAGTAGGAAAATACTTCTTAAAAATATTACACAAACCTTGTGCTGAGTAATTTAAGTTTTCTTCGAATACTGTCCAACCACCAGATTCATGTCCACATTGTGCAAGGAATGCTGCTACACGTTGTGGTGTGTTAATCTCGTATGTTGGAAATACATTATTCATAGCATTAGCCCACCCTGCGTGGTCTTGTGCTCTTGGGAATAAATGTTTAAATTGTTCTGCTGTAATCATTTTGGTTTTCCTTCGACTATGTCTTCATATCTGAGTTTAGCCAAGATATAATCTTTAACAAGTGAACTTCTTACAATATCGTCTGGTGTAAACTCGATTCGTGTAAACGCTTTCATATGTTGAGCAATATCAAAAAATTTTAATATACCCGACATATCATTCTTTTTCTTATTTAGATCAGTTTGTCGATAATCACCACACCAAATAATTTTTGAACGATAACCGACACGTGTCATAACTGTGTCGATCTCCTCAAATGTCAAGTTTTGCATTTCATCAACAATAATGATTGCATCGTCAAATGACATCCCTCGAATGAACGAAGTAGAAATAAAAGTAATATGTCCCTGTTCTTCCAAACGATCCCATGCGTCTTTGCGACCAAATAAAGTTTCGCAGATTTGACGATATGGTTGTTCATAAATTTCCATCTTCTCACCAACATCACCTGGAAGATGACCGATCTCACGAGATTGAACAGCCGATCGAACAACAATAATTTTATTAAATGTATTACTTTTATCTAAAACTTCTTCAAGAGATTTATATAAAGCGATAAAAGTTTTTCCTGTTCCTGCTACTCCATGTAATGCAACAAAATAATCTCCCTGTTTGTATGCATCAAAAAATAATTTCTGATTATCAGTTAGTGGATCAAATGTTTTTAAGTCATCTAATCTTATTTTTAGAGCATTACTGTTTGGTTTATTATTTCTAGTTCCTTCTCTCAGTTCACGTTGATCATTACCATTTTCAACAACTGCCAATGCAGCGTTTGTTTTACGAGCCATTCATGGACTCCCTTGTTATAGTTGCGAAGATGTGTTTTTTAGTGAATTGTGGGGATTTCTTTCGTTGATTTTCTGCAGAACCTCCTTAAAACCAGAATCTTTTTTGATAGTTATGTGGTCACCTGTAATTGCTGGCGCAGTAATAACTGATTGAATATGCGGATTGTCATTTAAATACTGTTCACGTTCAGCTATCTTAAGAAATTTATCAAATTGCTCACCAGTATTTGTATCAATAAAAGTATATGTTGGCATAATTGTATTTAGCAAATCCAAGACGGAGTCGGGCGATTTTTCCAAGAAAACATTCGTTGTTTCGCACCGAGATAATAATTTTTATATGACGAAATAGAATCACCAGCTACTTTATACTCATCTGGCATAGCAGGAGTCGGTTCTGTGAATGGTTTATCTTTTGAAATATTGTTCGGTGGATATTGTAAATCTGGCAACAAGAATGCACACTTATGCAATTTACCATAACGATGATGGTATTCTTGAATAAGATCTTTAAACATATTGTAAAGCCACTGATAATTTTCAAGTGACTGTCTTACCCAAATAGCCGAAGGATGATTAATATGGGTAGCACTGTAAAGGACATCATTGCGATGATCGCCAATAATCCATACCTTTTTCTTCCTCCCAGAAACAGAAGTAGTAATGGACTCGCTACCATCAAGGACACGATGAGCAGTAGATAATAGTTGAGCATATTCCAATATCATTTTCACACAATGTTTATCAACGTGCATTTCTGCACACTTTTTTGTATCATGATGTAGATAAAATATATTCACTTTTCCCTCATTCTATGTTTATATTCACGTTTCAACCAATACTTATATTTTTTAAAATATTCTGAAACATCAGCTTCATTCAATTTTATATTCCAGTCAACGCACTCATCTTTGTGTTGCATCCAAATTTCTTGCACCCAGTATCTAAAATGACTAAAGTCTTTATTCATGTCAACATCCTTATCAAACCAATAGTATCGATTGTTGTCAGCAAGATGTAGTTAGCCAACATGCCAAACGATTTCCTAGTATAAGCAGCCCAAGCATACATAGCACAGCCAGCAATCCAAATAGGATATAGGATAAGTAATGGCGGAGTGGGAACAGTAAGAGCCATAGTGATACTGCACCCAATACTAATAGCCCAAGCCACAAGTTCAATAACGAAACGTAATGGGTGAGAGTGCCAATCATCCTTTATCCATTTGAACGTGTTGTATAATAAATCATTCATTATGTCCTTAATGAGTTAATTGCTCTTAACTGTAAGATTGTTGAATCTAATAGGGAAATTGTTTCTGTTGCAGTTTTATGAAGAATACCCCTTCCACCTGCTGCATTAAATGGGTCTACGCAACCTGCTGAGTCATCAATTAAAATGTTTGGGAATTCGTGTATACCTGAAGTATTAATTGCATACTTCGCCTTTTCCGATTTACTGCGAACAAAGTTTGGTTTGTAATTGATATTATTTTCTTTTAACCAATTTTTCTTTTGGTTTTTAACTTCCTGCCCAACGAATGGATCGAACGTTCCAACTGATGTTAAAATTTCAATATCAATATCTTTTAATGTTTTTAGATGATTTAATAGTTGCTCAGTATCTGGCATAAAATTTAAATCTCTAAAAATTTTATCTTGCATTACAACTTGTCTAAACTTAACTTTGTCATTTGGTGATCCATTAATAGATCTAAATGCTGTGTCAAAATCAGACAAGACGCCATCCATATCAACATATAGTTTAATTCTCATGATGCTACCTTTATTTTACTACCTTTAATTTTACAAATTTATGAAAGTTGGGTGGAGTCCAACCCTCTGGCTTTAGAATCTTACCATCCTCTCTTCGAATAACCTTTCCAGTTATCTTATCAATTTTGGCAAGGTTTGAATTTGCACCCTCGTCCCAAATTTTCTCACAATCCCATCCACGTGAGTGCATATACCCAACGATAACCCAAATCATATCAAAGCACGCATCAATCGTTTCTGCGTCATCTTTGGCACGAACCGCATCGATATATTCACGATACTCTTCGTCAATTAAACTAGAGTAAAGATCTGCTTGGTCATAATTATCTTCTCCAATTTTTTGTCCAGCTGATCGCATGAAAACATGAACATCGGTAAATACTTTACTCATTTGTTTCTCTCCGTATCGAAATAATATTTGTTATGTTCATAATTTTCGTCGGGATTGTATTTAGGGATTTCTTCTTGCTGCAAAAAATCTTCCTCCTCAACAAAATCTAAAACACCAGTTGGTCCATATCCACACCCACGAATAAACAATTCCATATGTTCTAAAACAGAATTCAGAGATTCTACATTACATTCATATGTAACTTTAGTTCCGTCAGGTTTCCCATACAGATCTGTATGTTCTCCAATAAAAGTAAATTTTGGCATATTAATCTTGCTCCATCAATGTCCATTTAAGACGACTAAGTTTATCTTTGAGTTCAGTATTTTCATCCTGTAATTTTAGAACCTGCGCATAAAGATATGCAACTGCTTCCTCAATTTCATTGGGACAAATTTTATTATTAATATCATCAATCTGCTGTTCGATTTGTTTCCGTGTTTTCATCTTTCTTCCTCAAAGTCCAACTACCATCTTTATTATCAATCCATTGTAAAACATCACCCTCTTTCCAACCAGCAGATTCCATCAAATCATCTGGGAATTCAAGAATTTGTTCACCAGTTTCAGGATCTACCTGAACCTCTAATGTCCATCTAGTTTTTTCCATAGTCTATCTCCAACCAATTAGTTTCTGATGACATAATTTCAATATCAACACCAGTTGCTTTTGCATTGTTAATCATGTTCTCAAGAACTCCATGACCATACATATTGGTGCCATAATCATTTCTGTTGCAGTAATAGATTGAACCAGAACTTCCATCAAATGAATATACATTACCATCAAGCATTGCTCGAGTAATGCCACTGTTCAACTGCCAAGAATCTGAACCTGCCCAGCCACCATACCAGCAAGCAAATACTTTGTATACGACTGGTCGATCAGGTCCAGTAATCTTCACAACAACCCATTTATCAGGAAAATACTGGCTCATACTTCTACTACTTTCAATTTAAAATTGTCTGCACGTGCTTCATAGTTAATATAACCACGAGGATTACAAACAACACGAGTGCTACCAATCATGTAATCAAAATCTTCATGAGTATGACCATGTGTCCAGAGTTTAATTTCAGGATGATCCAGAATAAACTCACTTAGCTCTGATGAGTAAGCACCATTCATCAGTGTTTCGTTTTTGTAACGAGGATGAGTCGATGATTTACTTGGAGCATGATGACCCACAACGACAACAGATTGCCATGGTGCAACATCAGTCAATGTTTCAGTTAAAAACTTTAGCATGGCTTTGTGGTCAACAACTGCATCTTCTGGGGTAAATGCTGCATTACGCTCATGAAATTCAGCTTGATAAACTGGTTTTCCATCAGCACCAATTTTAGCATTACCTGATTCATCAAGAACTGCAACCATAATCTTGTAGGAAACCTTACGATCGCTGTTACTAACAATCTGAAAGTCATTCATTCTTCGTGTAATCTGATATAGTGTCAATGGATCTTCTTTGTTCATGTCAGTCCAAAGAGTGCCACCGACAAACAGAACATCATTGATAACAACAGATTCTTTATCAAGAAAGTGAACATTATTCAGATGATTCTCTGCGATCATTTTCTGAATGATAACTGGCGATGTGGCAAAGTCACCATGATAATGTTCATGGTTACCCATGACATAAACCACATTGGGAAATTGAAATGAACAACGCTTAAAGAAGTCAACGACACGACTTCCCTTTTCTGGACGATCGATATCTTTGGCAACACAGATGTCACCACTGAGAATCAAAACATCGATATTCTCATCGTTGGTGATGTTTAGATCACCAAACTCAAGATGAAGATCGCTACATACTGCTACTTTCATTTTATACTTCCACCAAAATAATCAATTAATAATTTCAACGCAGGGATATATTCCTTTGCGTTCTTTGCGTAATCTTCTGGATGAACATAAAGTCCAAATCCCCAATCCATTTTATAAACCAATCGTTGTTCATCGTCTGCTTCGAACCACATCTGTTCTTTTAACAGGTAGTCCAGCTGATCTTGCATTACTGCAATGGCAACACCATCTGCAACTTCATAGGGAATTTTAATACCAGTCTTCATAATATAATTATACTCCAATTACCAATAAAGGTAAAGAACTTTTTTTCGAGATACTCCATGACCTTGCAAAGTTATTCTTTCATCATTGGAATAAATCGATGAACCAACTCGATGTAAATAGCGATTTTTTGTAAAGACCAAATCGCCTTTCTTATAAACTAATTTAATTGGATCTGCCAAATCACATTCGCATTCATCACCCAATAATCCATGGTGTTTTCTGCAATAATATGTTGCATTATTCTTATACCTGGAGTATGTCTGCGGATAATACTCATAGGTAAAGTTTCCATTTGTCAACATCACTGTCAGCGTATACGCATCATCGAAATAGTCAAAGTTTCGATATTCAAAAAAGAGTTTATCATACGGATAGCGAATTTTCTCATCATCATAATGCCAAATGCGAGGAGTTTCCTGTGTTATAATTTGGAATCCTGGTTTGGCAAACCCACTTAAAAATCTTACATCACCATAAATATTGGACAGTCGTTTGCGAAGCAACTCATGCGCAATACTATCATTGTCCAAGATTGTGTTATACTCATTCCACGCTTTATTCACGTCCATTTCGTTTGCCAACAGATGACGAAAGAAACTATTTCCCAGAACATAAATGTCCTTGTAGAATTTCCAGGAATTCTGTCGAGACTTAACCTCTGCAACGATGTCGTCGCATTCAGTATCTGTGAAAAAATTTCGCAGAACTTTAATCATCAGTGCACGACCACCTGTTTCTGTTCTTCTTGAACAATAACCATGGATCGATTGAGAAGTTTATTCCACTCTTCAATATTTCCCAGTTGTAAGTTCATCACGGACAATCGTGCAAGAACCACGCTGGACAGAAGAAACGGATCCATTCCATATTGTCGCCCAAGAATCATTAACATCTCATCAATGTCAAATGATAAATTTTCCAAATGTTCATCGTTCATAACAAATCCTCGTCGTAGTGTTCATGTTCCTCGAAGGAGTCCCCCTCGTCCAAAATATCATACACCTGTTGCAGTGTAATGTTCAGCAGTCCTGCAATTGAAGTTGGACGGAGTCCCTCGTCCCATAGTTTCCAGACTTCTTCACTAATGTCCATAGGTTCCCAACGTCCAACTATTCCCATTTCAATCTCCGTAGTGTCGCATTACATACATTGCCGAGTCAATAAACTTCAAATTGTCCGATACTTCCAGCTGTGTCATAGGATCGCTGCCAAGAGCATTCTGCAACAGCTCACGCTCTAAATTAGAACAATGCTTCTTAAGCGAAGCGACCACGACTTGTTGTTCCTGTCGTAATGACAATTTCAAGCCCACTGCATTAATATTATACCCATCCATTTTTACCACCTTTGATACTTTCCAACCCAGTCAAAATCGACTGTAAAAGAATTCTACATGGAAAAGAAATAAAAGTAAAGGTTTATAATTACTTGCCAAATACTATGTAATGCAAGAATGATCCAAGGAGTCCCGCAAGGAGTCCCAGAACTGCAATATAAGTGAATATAATGTCTAAGTTATTTTCCATATTACACCATTATTAAGTCAGAGTTATGCGATAACTTTCTATGATTAATAAAATCCGTATAAACCTTGTCAAATAATTGCGTTCTCGAATTGACTACAAGATCACGAACTTCAACAAGTGTATACTTATTTTTCATAAAATTAAATCCCTGCGTAGTGAGCCAAACATTGTCAAGTGTATATCCATTTCCAGCTATAATTTGATCCAGTGATACTCTAAGGGGAGAAGAAACTTGATACTCCATTTTAACCCCAGTACCAGGACAAATACCATTCTGATGGTACCACATAGAAATTACTTGCTGAAGTGTAAGATCAAACCTTATTTTCGATTTCTTGGCACGTTTTCTTGATCCCTGCCAAACATGTCGGTTCAGAAACCTATGTAAATCCCCAGACCAAGTTCTATTGTTATTATGGTTGTATTTCTGCTTTTCTTCTAATTTGCGAATTTCTGCTTCTAATTCAGCTCCAGTACTGGAAAAAACTTCAAGACTAATCATATATCCTCCATAACGACTATTATACTACAAAACTACATTATTGTAAAGTCCAGGAGTCCCGTTATTGCAAGGAGTCCCTTAGTTAAAATTAGTGTGGGGTTTATTACATCGCCAATAGATAAGACCCAGGAGTCCCTTTTATCCCTTCGACTCATTTTTACCCCTACCCCCTATAGCATATACTTACTTAAATATGCCATGGCTTTTTCACACTCGCAATCTTCAATTTCATCGGATTGCGCAAGAATCACCATTTGCTCTAGCGTATCTACCATATTCATAGTTTCTTCATCCAGACTATCTCGCCACTGGTCATATTCTTCAATGTC
>Ga0255142_1000279_pt1 | contig 18383 bp, 20 predicted proteins | sample Atl_Cont_RepB_0h_FD_183181 | JGI IMG/M metagenome (GOLD analysis project Ga0255142, IMG submission 183181) | Freshwater microbial communities from Altamaha River, Georgia, United States - Atl_Cont_RepB_0h | ecosystem: Environmental > Aquatic > Freshwater > River | place: USA: Georgia | collected... | reverse complement strand
GCAAACAGTATGGTGTCACTATCAGTGAAGCAACTGAAACTCAAGTTCTTGATGAGTCTTTTATCTCTTTCAAGAAAACTAATGTTGCTCTGACTACGATTGCTAATGCGATTGCAAAGTTCTACGATGCAATGGCATACTTGAAGAATGAGAATGATGGTAAGTCTCTGCAGGTGATTGGTAGTGAAGCACAACAAATCCAAGTGCGTCTCTATTATGATTACCTTGTTCAGGTGATGGAGAATGAAGCAGATGTTGCACATAAAGCAGAGAAAGTTCTTGCTTCTTTGACTGGTGCAACTGTTTCCCGCAGTTTCAAGTTGAACTTCCGTAAAGCATTTGCTGATAAGGTTGCAGAACGTCTGCGTGAAATGAAGCAAGCAGAGAACCGAGTTCACGATGATGCTGATGCTGTGAAGAACAAACTCTCCACAATGCGATTCGGACGTGCAAAGAAAATGAATGGTGCTAACGGTGCTGGTGCTTATGCTGGTTCCAATGTTGGTGCTGGTGTTTCTCTGAACCGTCAAGCATCTGGTTCTGTGACTAAACAACTCTGTGGGGTGTGAATCCTACATCCCCCACTTTCATTCATTCTTGATTCAAAATGCCACAAGTACAGATTACTGAAATTGAGTTCGACTTGGACACTCTTGATAGTATTCAACAACCGAATATGAAGGAATCACTGCAAGAAGAGTATGTCGGGCAAATATATGATCTGGACATGTGTTGTTATGATGAAGTGAATGATGATACTGTATGTGATTGTTTAGTTCAAGAGATTGTTAGTCAGTCAGGTGTGTGTATTAACCTGATTGATTTCCGTTATGTCCTTTCCTGATCTTACAAAATTAACGGCACAACTGTCTTTTCTTCTATGGATCAAATCAAAATCCTAAATCAAATCCTGGAGAAAACAGAAACAATTTCTTCGGAGTATAAAGAGGTTGAGCATTACTATGTGTATGCTACTTTCTTTTTTGATGGCAATTTTTACATCGGATCTAGGGTGTGCCAATCTACTCCAGAAAATGATGTAAATTACATTGGTTCATACAAAGATAAAGAGAAATATCAAGATGGTGAAAAGGTTATCATAAAAACATTCACCAGTGAACGTGAGATGATTTATTGTGAAACATCTTTAATTCAAGAATTTAAGAACCATCCAAAATGTATCAATGTAAATTCTACTCCAAGAACTCATAGCAAAGTTCATAAAACTCCAGATTATGTTAGTTCTAAAGATTTGAGAGATATGTATGGTTTCTCAAGTCCAACTACTTTGTGTAATTGGATTTTGCTTGCTGGAATTGATAGAGTTAAGATTGGGAGATCATACTACATCAAAAAAGATGATGTTTCAAAATTAGATGAACTTTCAGATTTTATTAAGTCTGGAAATGGATATGAAACTTATTTGAAATCCAAAGGAAAAAACTCTGATGAAGTAAAAACGATGCTTTCAAAAATTAGAGGATTCTAGTTTTTTCATTTTGTCCTTTATTCTTTTTTATTGATTATGAACGCACAACTTTCGATTGGTGAATGCAAAGTAATGTGGGTCGTTGGTGCATTGGAACGACTTGCAACTCTGGGTTTGATTGGTCCTGATATTCCTCTGCAACTAAATCCTAATGCTGTGGAGGATTATCTACAAATTGATGAGCACCGAGAGCATTTGTTTGAGTCAGACTTTGAGATTGCAAGTATTTTTACTGAACTTGCTGAAGATGAATCTGAAGATACAGATCCCGATGTCATCAAACCAATCATTGATCTTCTGCTAGAGTATAAGGACAATCGCACTGAGATTGTTCGATACGCACTGTCCAATCAATTTAACTGACACAATGTTTGAGCAACTTGATTTTCAACCGCACGAGATTCCTGGTGCAATTCAAGGAAGGTATAAGTTCAGCAATGGATGGAGTATTTCTGTTGTTTCTGGACTTCCTGGTTGTGGATTGTATGGTAGTGTATTTGATGGTACTTTTGAGGTTGCAATCTTTCAACCGAATGGTAATATGACTGAAGATGTGATTGGTTGGAATACGAAAGAAGAGGTGAGTGCAATGATGAAAGTTCTTTCGCATCTGTAGATACACAATGGAAGACCAAGTTAAACTGTTGATGCAAAGGATTCAAGAACTTCAGAAAGAAAGGGACAATGCACCTAAACATCAAGTTCAGGTGATTGAATCTATTACTGAAGACATCAATTACTATCAGCATCAAATTGATTTTATTCTGAATGAGGTCTAGTCTTGTGCTCCAGCATACCCATCAGGGATGCTGATAGGTAGAAGAACCGTAGACCCCTTGACAAGCACCCAGATTGGTGCTATGATGAACGGAGTTCAGAGATGAGTCAAGTGACTTCTTTCAGTCAAGTTCTTGAGCAAGAGATTGAAACTGCCTGGAGTGAAACTATTTCTAATCTGACTCCTGAGGAGAAGAAAATGCTGATGAACTCTACTCCTCAAGATTGGGCACAAGCAATTTCTGATTGTGCGAAAAGTCCTGATTTTTGGATGGGTATTGGTGCTGCATTTGTAACTGGAATTGCTCAAGGTTTCAGTAATGCAATGAATGACCTGTAAGGTATCATCAACTCATCCGAGTCCAATGATACAATGTGCCACTTGTTCTAGTGGCACAATAGACTCCCCAAACCCTCTCCAGACCTGCTATACTGAACGGAGTTCAGATGAATCAGATGACTGCTGCTCAACGGATGGAAAAGCAATTCTTTCTTCACTTCATTCACCTGATTGATGAAGTTCAGGGTAAGCAAAAACTTCCTTCGCAGATTCAATCGACTCGTAAATCTGCTTGGGTGAAGAAAGTTTCCAATCCGAAGCAAAAGAAAGATGCTCTTGCTCGCGTCTGAATCTTTTATCTGTCCCACATAAACAAACAACCAATGCTGATTAAGACTGTTTTCGACATTGAAACGAAACAACCTGTTTATGCTGTGTGTGATGTTCAAACAGAACGATGTGGTTTTGTGACTTATAGCATCACAAAAGCAATTCGAGCAGCACAATGTAAGGATTTCGCACAACTGCAAACTCTGATCAGCGCCTGAAATGTTTGAAGTTACTTATCAGATTCCCTACAACGATTGTGAGTGGAGAAGTCAATACTATTCGACTAAAGAGGAAGCAGAAAGAATGGTTGATTTCTACCGTTCTTGTGGATCTCCCGCTAAACTGATTGAACGTAAAGTAAGTAACTGAAATGTCTAAACAAGAAATGATCTTTCGATTCACTCCTGAAGAAGTTGAAGTTCTTCAAGCACTGATTGAGTTTCATCAAGGTTGTGAGATTCCAGATTGGTTATCTGAAGATGCTTATGATTCTCTCTTTGATAAGGTAATGAGTAACTGAATGAAATGTAAAACCAAGATCAATCTCCTGTCTAAAGCACAAACAGGAAACGAACTTCTGATTATTCTAAACTCCCTCAAATGATTATTCTCACTAAAGCAAATCACGGTTGTGTCTATACTCTTGACACTGATACTGATGAACTTTTCTGCGCTCCTATCTATACAAACAATACTGTAAATCTTTCTGAATTTGCACCTGTAGATTTACAAAATGCCGATGATGAAGTAGAAATTAGAAACATTCAAAAAGAACTCATCGCCCGTAAATGATTGCACTTAAACATATGAAAACAACAGTTAAAGACGTTATCAATCAACTCGAAAAGATGAATCCTAATGATACAGTCTTTTCTCTTCTTTATACAAAGCAAGATGTAAAAGAATTGGAACATTATGATCCAGTAACTAATGAAATTGTTTATCCATACACTGATGAACTCGCAGAATTAGTTCTTTCTAATCTAGATTGTTATGATGTAATCTATGAGACTGTTTATAAGTGTATGAATGATGAAGTGTCTTATCAAGTAGATCAACTCTCTAAACAAGAAAACATTAATACTCTCGAACCTGCTTCTTACTGATACAATGCAAGAAACCCTTGTAAGGTTAAGTGAAGATCAAATGAATTTGATTCTATTCACTCTCGAACAACAAGAAGGTGACTTTAATCCAGTTGAACAATCTTTATGTGAACAGATTATTGATACTTTCACTACTGCTCTAGTAGAACTTAACACCTGATTCTTATTTAATTAAAATGTCAACACGCTCTCGCATTGGTATTCAACTCAAGAATGAGTCTGTTCTTTCTGTTTATCATCACTGGGATGGTTATCCTGAATGGTTAGGAAGGATTCTAAAAACTCACTATAACACCAGAGATAAAGTTGTAGAGTTAATTGATGGTGGTGATATGAGTTCTTGCTGGACTGAAGATCGTTGGGACAGTGAAACTAAAGCACAAGAGTATGGTCCTCAATACTATTCACAAAGAGGAGAAGATTGTCCTCCACGACACGATGATACTCTGAATGAGTATTTGTCTAATGGTGAAGAGTACGCTTATCTTTATACTCGCAAAGGTGAATGGATTTGCTACAAACCTTATGATTATGAGATGAAAGAACCTGTGTTGGTAGATATTCCTGATAGTGCTCTTGCAATTTAAGTATTAAAATAAATGTATTAAAAAATATAGTTTAATGTTTTGTAATGCTGATAATTATATCATAGAAGTGTTATATTATTATGTTAAAGACCTTATAAATGATCTCTAAATCCTTCTAGTTATTATGTTTTAAAGACCTTATAAATGATCTCTAAATCCTTCTAGTTCTTGTTGTATAAGCCCGCAGTATACCATAAGACTCAAAAAAAGTCAAGCACTTTATAGGCGCTCCTAGGACTGGCATAAGACACTATTGACAAGAATCTGTCAATACTTATAGACAATAAGACCCTGAAGACTCATATATCTTATGAGTCTCGGGGGTTTTTTGCTAGTTACTCGTAAGACTCATAGGACTCAAACCACTTCAAGAACTGGCACATCTTATGTTGAGTCTCACCGATTTGCGTGTAGACTTATAGGGTGGGCGGCAGAGGGAATATAATAGAATGCCAATAACTTATAAGAATTGCGCAGGCGTCAAAGGTTTCCTATAGGGGAAAGTGATGATTTTCCACAATAAAGTTTTCCACAGGTTTATAAAGTTTTATAGTATTTGCAAGGGTTTATAAGAATTGCCCTGTGGAAAACTATTGCAAACCTGTGGAAAAACCTGTGGAAAACTTATAAGATTGTGGAATTCGTTATGTGTAAGAGACTTATATAAGTGTCGAATGACGAATCAATCACTCTTATCTTATACTATTCGTTAACTCTTCGAGTATTGAACTATGAAGCATTCGTTCATTATAAACACCCTAGGAGTTCGTCCTATATTGTCCTCCAGGCGCACAATCATTCGTTATACATAAGCACCATACAATTCGTTATAGCATCTTATACCCTACCAATAGTTTATATTTCATACCCCCCATATAGTTTGCATTTCTAATGCGCCTGTGCTATACTATTCGTTGTACACAGTTCTAGACAGTAACTTGTACGTCCACTGTGTATAAGCATCACATCACACAGTTTCATACTCCTTCGTTCAAACAGTTCTTTATATAATCTCCTCGTCCTCACAGTTTCTTATACCCCCCCAATAGTTTATAATATTAACACTCTTTATAAGTATAAAGAATACAACATTCGTTGTAATTAGTATACCCTCCCAATACATTCTTTATTCTTTATAGTTTGTTAGTTATAATAACTATTCGTGATTCTTCATGTATTATAATTATTCGTGCTTGTTTAATTCTAATAGACAGTTATTTGCGTTTGATGGTGTTAATTATTATAAACCGATGCCCCCCCTTATATAAAATCAAAGGGTCCCTGTAAGCTATACCGATCCGAAAGAGACCGAGAGATTGTATGAGAATTAAAAAATTTTCCGGCAAAATTTTTGTGGCCCACAAGGTTCTCGGATAAAAGAAAAATTAAATATATAAAAGAAAACTCACAAAGGATATGAATTACGAATTTGATGATTATGAAAGAGACGTGTTAATTGACACAATTCAACATAGACTAGACAGTGATAAAATTTTAGTTATCAATGATAGTTTAAGACAAGATGTTGAGGATCTTTTAAGAAAGATAGAAGATTTATGAATACTTACAATATCCAAGTAAATGGGATAGAAGTAATAGCACAAGTAAAGCAAGAAGAACTTCAGAAAAATTTAAACGTTGTCAGAGGTCTTGTATGGACCTCTGGCGGAAGCGACAAGGATATTGAAGTAATTCTAAATACTTCTGAAAACCCCTTGCAATGATTGATTTGCAGTGGTATAATACTTACGTTGGAATTTATTTTATATGGCAAAAGGATTTACAGTAAAAGCAAAAACACCTTCTCCTTCTGAAAATGGAGATGATTTCGACATACAAAAAGCGCGTGAAATGATTCAAGGTAAAACAATAGTATTTTGTTTACCTGGACGTGGATGTTCATACATTTTCCTGAAGAGTTTTGTTCAATTATGTTTTGATCTTGTACAAAGTGGTGCAAGTATTCAAATTTCACAAGACTACAGTTCAATGGTAAACTTTGCACGATGCAAAGTACTTGGTGCGAATGTTCTCAGAGGACCAAGGCAAAAACCTTGGGATGGCAAACTAAATTATGATTATCAACTCTGGATTGATAACGACATTGTGTTTGATACTGAGAAGTTCTATCGTCTGGTAGCAATGGACAAAGATATTGCTGCTGGTTGGTATTGCACTGAAGATGGTCACACCACATCAGTTGCACATTGGTTAGATGAAGAAGATTTCCGAGGAAATGGTGGTGTAATGAATCACGAAACCTTGGAGACTATGAGCAAGCGTCGTAAACCATTTACAGTAGATTATACTGGTTTTGGTTGGGTCTTGATTAAGAATGGAGTCTTTGAAAGTCTCGAATATCCTTGGTTTGCTCCAAAGATGCAACAATTTGAATCTGGTGAAGTGCAGGATATGTGCGGTGAGGATGTCTCATTCTGTCTAGATGCAAAAGATCTAGGATATGAAATTTGGTGTGATCCAAAGATTCGAGTTGGGCACGAAAAAACTCGTATCATTTGATTTTCTTAAAGGCACTTATTGAGTGCCTTTTTAAACTTATAAAACCGTTTTTTAGAGGATGTAAAAATTATGGCAGCAAAAAACCGTAAAGAAATGAAGGTTGAGAGTGTTCCCAAACTTACTCGCCAAGGAAGCAGCAAGAATACTAAACATTCAGCGACAAGTCGCAATAAAGCAACTAAAAAGTACAGAGGACAAGGTAGGTAATTTATGTACCATTTGGACGTTAATGATGAATGGAGTGCAATTCATCCTAACGACCTATGGATTTACAATAAATTACAATTAAGTCGGGTTTTAGGGTATCAATGTGGTCCAATTGGGACCACTGTTCCTAAACCCGACTTTTATATTGTTCGACCATCCATTAATTTTCTTGGAATGGGGCGCTTTGCTGAAATTTTATGGATAGAAAATGTTACAGATCACCTTTATCCGTCAAATTTTTGGTGTGAAGTGTTTAAGGGCGAGCATTTAAGTGTTGATTTTCACTATCAAGAGGCAAAATTAGTAGTAAGAGGCATAAAAGACGACAATTATCCTCTTTATAAGTGGCAAAAATGGGAGAAAATTGATAGGAAAATCGGATTTCCTCCGATTTTGTCTAATTTATCAGGCAATTATGACTGGATTAACTGCGAATTCATTGATGGAAACTTAATTGAAGTGCATATTAGGCAAAATCCTGACTTTAGATATAATAATGATATTGCAATTCCAGTTTGGGATGATAATGATCAAGAAAAATCCCAAAATTTAAGGTATATAAAGGATTCTGACTACAAAAGAAAGGGATTTTACATCAAATAAATAACTTTTTTGCTATAAATTGGGGGTATATGGAGATTGGAAAAATTTTCAATGGGAAATCATCTTCTTTTGGAAGTTTATAATGTTGAATATAGTCTTCTAAATGATGGTATTTCCATTCAGGAAGCAATGGAAACAGGAGTAGAACGGGCAGGAATGACGATTTTGAATATATACCAACATTGCTTTATTCCACAGGGTGTCACGATTGTAATGGCGCTATCTGAAAGTCATGTTTCTTGTCATACTTGGCCAGAAGAAGGATGTATCGCAATCGATGTTTACACATGTGGTCCAGGAAATCCTAAATTAATTGCTCTTGAGATGCTTAAATACTTAAATTCGGATAATTATACATTGAGGCACATTTTACGTTAAATATTTGATAGGAGATAGCAACCTCCTTCCAAAAAAAAGTTCTGTTTTTTATAAAACAGGAGCTAAAATGTCCAATTTACCAGTAGATAGAGACAAAAACTACATGTATAACATGTGGGGAACTACAAAATTGATTACTGATTATCAAAATGACCCCCAAAAAAGAGTTATTCAAGAGATTATGCACGACAGTGCCCCAAAACATAACTTAAAAGTACAAACAGAGTTACATGAACGTATTCGCAATGATGAGGATTATGATGATTGGGAATACGGAACAGAACCTAGTTATGGGAAGTTCATTTAAAACTCTTATAGATATATTAAATACTTAAAATATGAATGGCACTCAATATTTCCAGGAGTTTTAAGGACATTAGTTTGTCTTTTTCTAGACATCCTGTAACAAATGATATCATTCCCATTAAAAATGAAGACGCCATTAAGAGGTCTGTTATAAATTTAGTGAGAACTCGTGTTGGAGAGAGATTTTTCAATTCCTTAATTGGTACATCAGTTGAAGATTCTCTCTTCGAAAATCAAGATGAGTCGCAAGCGATATTCATAAGAGAACAAATTGAAACTACTCTTAAAAATTTTGAGCCAAGAATACGTGTAAGAAATGTTATTGTTGAATTTCCTTTAGATACTAATGAAATGAATGTTAAAATTGATTATGACATTGTTGGTTTGGGATTTCCCTCACAAAATATAGAGTTTTTACTACTACCATCTAGAGTATAATGTCTTTCAATCAGTTTACAAATTTAGACTTTGCCGATTTAAGATCTCAAATAAAGGATTATTTGAGATCTAATAGTAATTTTACTGATTTTGATTTTGAGGGATCTAATTTTTCAACATTAATTGATATTTTAGCGTATAATAGCTATATAACTGCCTATAATACCAATATGGCAGTCAATGAATCATTTCTTGACAGTGCAACCTTAAGAGAGAATGTAGTATCGCTTGCAAGAAATATAGGATATGTTCCTAGATCAAAGAGAGCAGCAAGAGCAAAAATTAATTTTAGTGTTAATTTGGGAACAAGAGAATCAAGATCTGTAATCTTACAATCAGGAATAGTTGCTCTTGGCGCTGTAGAGGGTGGAAATTATATATTTTCTTTACCAGAAAGTAAAACAGCACCAGTCAATGATGCAAATATTGCAATATTTGATGGTGTTGAAGTGTATGAAGGATCATTTTTAATAAAAAATTTCATAGTTGATAATTCACAATTAAATCAAAAATTTATATTACCAAATCCAAATATAGACACATCCACAATTAGGGTTTTTGTAACAAATACAGTTACAGAAGAATATAAATTATATTCAAATATTTTTGAGTTAAAAAAAGATTCTAAAATATTTTTAATTCAAGAATCAACTGATGAAAAATATGAAATTATATTTGGTGATGATATTATTGGTAAAAAACCATTAGATGGATCATCAATAACAGTAACATATATTGTCACAAATGGAAAAGATGCAGAAGGAGCAAATAACTTTACATTTTCTGGGGTATTAAAAGATAATAATAATGAAATTGTTACATCTGGAATTTCTGCACTGACAACAATACAGAAAGCAGAAAATGGTGATGATATTGAAAGTATAGACTCTATTAAATACCTTGCTCCAAGAGTTTATGCATCTCAATATAGAGCAGTTACTGCAAATGATTATAAAGGTATTATTCCTTATATCTTTCCTAATGTAGAATCTGTAATTGCATATGGTGGAGATGAATTGGATCCACCAGAATATGGAAAAGTTTTTATATCTATTAAACCAAGAAGAGGAAAATATATTTCACAATTAACAAAAGAATCAATAAAAAAAGAATTAAGACAGTATTCTGTAGCTGGCATTAAACCGGAAATTATTGATTTGAAGTACCTTTTTATTGAACTTGATGTAAATGTCTATTATAACAAGAGTACAACATCTGATGTAGCAGTTCTTCAAGGAAGTGTAATCAATACAATAGAATCATATTCAAGTTCTTATGACATTAATAATTTTGGAGGAAGATTTAAATACAGTAGAATAGTATCCTTAATTGATAATACCAGTGATTCTATAACTTCAAACATAACTAAAGTTAAAATTAGAAGAGATCTGCAGCCAGAGTTTGGCAGACTTGCAACATATGAAATTTGTTTTGGTAATAAATTTCATATTAAAAAGAATAATTTAAGTGATGGTAGAGGGTATAACATAAAGTCATCAGGATTTACAATTGAGAATATAAATGGAACGTTGTATATGAGTGATGTTCCTATAGATGAAACTAATGGAAGTATTTTCTTCTTTAGACTGGAAAATAATGTACCATCTATTGTAAAAAATACTGCCGGAAGAGTAAACTATGAAAAAGGGGAAATTATTTTAGATGTAGTTAATATTACAAGTTCTATAAATCCAGAGGGTATACAAATACAAGCAGTTCCAGAATCAAATGATGTAATTGCATTGAAAGATATATATTTGGAATTAAGCACTCAAAATACTGTGGTAAATATGTTAGAGGATACTATTACCTCTGGTGAAAATACTTCTGCAACTACCTATATTACAACTTCAAGCTACGTAAACGGAGAATATACAAGATAAAATGTCAGAAATTCAAAGAGTAAAAATTCAAAATATAGTAGATTCTCAAATCCCAGAGTTTTTGAGTGAGGACTCTCTTCTTTTTAAAGAGTTTTTAGAGCAATATTATATTTCTCAAGAACATCAGACTGGCATAGTAGATTTAGCAGAAAATATAAGTTATTATAAATCTATTGGAAATTTTAATAACGAAACTTTTTTTAGTAAGTTTATACCTTGCGTATTGACTGAAGAAATAGTTGCGTTTGATACAACTATAAATGTAAATCATACTATTGGATTTCCTTCAAAATATGGACTATTGAAAATTAATGATGAAATTATCACTTATACTGGAAAAACAAGTACATCATTTACTGGTTGTATTCGTGGATTTAGTGGGATTGATAATATAAATTCTAATTTAAATTCAGAAGTTCTTGAATTTTCTACTACTTTTGCAAGTTCTCATATCAATAGTTCCGTTGTCGAGAATCTTAATCTTATTTTTTATGATAAATTATTTGAAAAATTTAAATATCAATTTATACCTGGATTTGAAAATAGAAATTTTGTTACTGGTATTAATATACAAAATATTTTAACAAGAGCAAGAGATTTTTACTCATCAAAAGGAACAGATACTGCCTTTAAAATTTTATTTACAGTTTTATATAACAAATCTATTAAGGTATTAAAACCCCAAGATTACTTATTAAGACCCTCTGATAATACTTATGTTGTAACAAAAAATATTCTCGTAGAAAAAATTATAGGTGGTGATCCATTATTATTAAAAGGACAAACCCTATATCAGGATATTTCAAGTAATTTTTCAGCAAGTGCTTCAATTTATAATGTGGAATTTAGACCTCTTGATAAGGTAAATTTATATGAAATTTCTTTAGATAACGAATCTTTTGTTTCTAACTTTAAAACAACAAAAACAACAAAAGTTCTTGAGAATGTATCTTCTAGATCAAACTATATTTTCGTTGACTCAACAATAGGATTTCCAAAAAGTGGCAAATTATTAATAAAATCAAAAGCATTATCTGATATATTTGAAGTTGAATATACAGATAAAAATATAAATCAATTTTTGGGAATTACAGGATTAAATTATGATATTTCTTTTGGTGATATAATTTTAGAAGACAATCTTGTATATTCTTCTTTAGATGATGAAAGTCAAATTAAGTTTCGTCTTATTAATGTAATTGAAAATATTGATTATGAAAATACATCAAATCTAAGAATTGGTGATAAAGTGGCGTTATCATCTTTTGGACTAGATTTTAGTGAAGATCCAAAGTTTAATTGTTGGATTTACAATCTACCAACATATAACGAAATAAAAACTATTAAATCAGAATCTCCATCAATTTGGAGAGTTGAATTCTATGATTCTATTGATTATCGTATTGATGATAATTTAAGATTTATAAATTCAAACGATCCGAATGATGTAAAGCAACTAGCAATAGTAAAAAATATATTATCAAAAAATATTATTGAAGTACAATCAATTTTACCTCTTTCTGGAAAAACAAGAGCTGAAAGGATTATTTCCAAAGCATCGAGTAATAAAAATAATTTTCCAAAAATTTCTATTTTATCAAGCAATATTCAAAATACATACATTGACTCCAATAATGAAAATTTTTATATTGCTGCATCTGGACTTCCATCTTATAAAATTTTCTCGGAAAATAGAAAAATTAATGTATCTACATTAACTGGAACCGCTAAAACAACAATATTAGAAACTGATAAAGTACATAATTTTTATACTGGAGAGAAAGTTTATTATTTTTCTTCTACAAACTCTGGAATTAATACCGGAATTTATCATGTAGCTACAGTGGGAAGTCCAGATGATAGTACTAAAATTAAATTATCGTACAGTAAAAATGATTTATTTTTTAAAAAATATATTGAATTAAATCCTGGAATTACTAGTGATTATTTTATAAGACTTGATTATGAAAATAAAGATTTATTTAATCAAAAAATATTTAAAAAGTTTAAAACAAATAATAGAGAAACAGAATTTATTCAAAAAGAAGATAAAACAACAAATAATAGACAAGTAGGAATTCTTGTAAATGGAGTAGAAATATATTCTCCAACTCTTTACGATGAAAATATTTACTATGGAAATATTGATTCAATTCAAATTACAAATTTTGGAGATAATTATGATGTCATCAATTCTCCAAAATTAGATATATTAGATCAAAATGGAATTGGAGCAACCGCACATTTAAATGTAACTGGATCATTAAAAGAAATAAAAATTATTACTCCAGGTATAGGATATCAAAATAAACCAAAAATGACTTTGGTTGGAGGAAATGGAACAGGTGCAGTAATTGAACCAAATTTAGTAAGATCTCAAATTGTTTCAGGATTTAAAGGAGATGGTAGTGGAGTAAACTCAACTGAAAATACAATTACATTTGCACAAAACCACAACTTTGATAATGGAGAAGAAGTAATATATGATTCTAATTTTAATTCAAATTTAAATCCTTTAATATCCAATTCAACGTATTTTGTTGGTATTGAGAGTTCCAGAAAATTAAAACTTTATTCTACAAAATTTGATGCAATACAAAAAACAAATGAAATAAATTTGGTTGGAATAAGTTCTGGATTCCATAAATTAAAATCATTAAATTCTAAAAATACTATAACAAAAGTATATGTAAAAAATAGTGGATCTGGATATTCAAATAAAAAAGTAATAATTCCTTCTATTCTTTCTTTTGATAATAAAACAAATGGCGTAAATACGTTTGATGATTATATTTTTGCAAAAAATCATAATTTTAAAACAAAAGATATAGTTAGATATTCATATCAAACTAGTGCAATTTCTGGATTATCTACAGAGACCCAGTATTATGTTACAGTTATTGATTCAAACAAATTTAAACTTTCAGAAGCTGGAATTGGAAAAAGTTTAAATGATGACGATTTTAATAATAAAAAATATGTATCTTTTGAAAGTTTAGGAGTAGGAAATCATACATTTTCATATCCACCAATTCAGATTGTTGTAGAATCTCTGTCAGGTATAGAATCAAAAACAGCAGTAGTTCCAACATTAAAACCAATTGTTACAGGACCAATAGATAGTGTTTTTATTATTAATGGTGGAATTGGATATGGTTCTTCAGATATTATCAACTTCCATAGAAGACCATATATTGGAATATCAAGCATTACTTCAGAAGCTTTGTTAAAGCCAATAATTCTTAACGGTTCTATAGTAGATGTTCAAATTTTAAACTTTGGTAGAGGATATGATGAAGGTATTGATATCGTAATTAATGGAACTGGATCTTTTGCCGAATTAGATCCTATTATTGAAAATGGAAGAATTGTAAATATTAATGTTGTAAATGGTGGAATTGGTTACGATAAAAATAAAACTTCACTGTCTGTAGTTAGGAGAGGTCGTGATGCCAAATTTATTGGAAATATTTTTGAGTGGAAAATAAATCAGATAGAAAAAAATAAAAATTTATTATCTTTTGATGACGAGGGAATAATTGTACCAAGTAAAAATCAAGAATTTGGTCTTCAATTTATACATTTTTATCCTCCAAAAGTTTTAAGAAAAGTAATAAATGATCATATTAATGACGATAATAGAGAGGTTATAAATGATTTACATTCTCCTATTGTTGGATGGGCGTATGATGGAAATCCAATTTACGGTCCTTATGGGCAGGTAAATTCAGAAATAAGAAGAGTAAGATCAAGTTATATTAAAAATGTAGAATCTAATAGATTGTTGAGACCTGATTTTCCTGAAGGATTTTTTGTTCAAGATTATTCTTTTTCTAGAGCATCTGGGGATTTAGATGAGTATAATGGAAGATTTTGTATAACTCCAGAGTTTCCAAATGGGACTTACGCTTATTTTATGACAATTGACTCCAGCTTAAATTCAATTCCAGTTTATCCTTATTTGATTGGAGATTATTTTAAATCAAATCCTATTCTGGAAAACTTTAATTCAAGATTTAATCAAGATGAATTCAGCAATCAAATAGAATCGGAATCAATATCCTTAATTCGTAACATAGGACCATATTATATTAACTCCGCATATTCTGGATATGGACTTATAGATAAAATAAAAGACAAATATAAACAAGAATTTTTAGTAAAAGAAATAAGTCCATCTTCAATTGATGACTTATTAATTTATAACAATGGAATTAATTACAGAGTATCTGATAATTTAATTTTTGATAATTCTGGTACAGGAGGAACTGGTGCATCTGCAGTAGTATCAAGAGTTAAAGGGAAAAATCTATACAGTATTAATATTGGCGTTTCTACATTCAACGATGCATCTTTTAGTAATTCTGGCAATACTATTACTGTAGACATTGGATTTCCTCATAATTTATTGAATGGAGATAAAGTTTTAATAAGTGGAATATCAACAAATCAATATTCAGATTATGAAGGGTTTAAAAATATTTTTGTACAAAAACCATCACCAACAGGAATTGTAACCAATATTGCAAATTATTTGACAACTGGAGACTCTACTGATATTTTTGTTAGTAATATTGATGGTTATGAAATAGATGATTATATTCGGATTGATTCTGAAATTTTAAGAATTACATCAATAGATTATGATCTTAAGAAGTTTTCTGCCAATCGTATTAGTAACACTGGAGTTCACACTGCAGGAATTTCTTCAGTTACATTACTCCCTAGAAAATTTGTTTTTTCTAATAATTATATTGGAGAAAAAATTCAAAAGAATAAAACTTTATATTTTAGTTCAAAAACATTAATTGGATTTGGAACTACTGGATCTAACTATGAATTATTTAATGGAGAAAATTTATTTGTACCACAAAAATCAATTTATATTAAAGAGCATAATTTATACACAGGTCAACCATTAAGATACAATGTAGGAATTGGAGGAACAGGACTTTTAGTTTCAAATAATAGTTTAGCATCTTCTTTTAATTTGATTGATGGGCAAACTGTATATGCAGTTAATTATGGAAAAGATTTTCTCGGAATTTCAACATTAGGATTTACCACTTCAAGTGGAATTGGAACAAATAACAACTCATTGTTTATTTACGATTCTGTTGGTGTTACAGGATATTCTCATTCAATATCTACAAAATATCCAAGTGTAACCGGAAGGATTGAAAATTTTTCTTTAACTTCTATAGTAGAATATCCTCACGAATTAAAAGATGGCGATAAAGTTAAATTTAATTTAATACCAAATCTAATTGAAACTGTTTCTTTACGTTATGATTTAATTTTAAGAAAAGTTACTACATCTTTAAAAACATTTAATACTTTAACTTCTGTATTTACCAGTTCATCAGAGATTCAAATTTATGGAAATAATTTGAAGACAGGAGATAAAATAGTTTATTATAATCAAGGAAATACCACTATTGGTGGATTGTCTGACAATAAAACTTATTATGTAATTAAAAATCACCCAGATAAATTTAAATTAGCAAATACTTATTATGATAGTCAAATTGGCAATTCTATTACATTAACATCAGTAGGATCTGGAACCCAATCAATTGCATTGATAAACCCAAGTATAGAATTTACAGACAAAAACACAATAGTATTTGATTTATCTGATCCATCTCTCGCTGGAATGGATTTAAAATTATTCAGTGATTTAGATTTTTCTAAAGAAATAGAAACATACAAATATAATAGAAATTCAGTAGAATCTGGATCTGGAGATGCAAAATTAACAATTAATACTAAAACTTCTAATATTGGAAAGTCTTTTTATTATTCTCTAATTCCTCTATCTCCTATTGAAGCAGAAAAATATCAAGTTTCATCAGATACTGATGTTTTCGCAAGGAATAAAGTTGTCATTTTACCAAGCAAATATGTTGACGACTATGAAATAGTTTCTATTGGTTCAACATCATTTAAAATTAATTTTAACGGAAAACCAGAATCAACAAAATATACTACCACTTCTGGAATTTCTTCTGTCTTTTATGATACAGATTCTAAAAATACTACTGGAGCAATTTCAAAATTAAAAATTAATTTTGGCGGAAAAGGATATAAAAAACTTCCTAAAGTTGTATCTGTAGCATCTACAAGTGGATCTGGTGCGATCATTAAACCGATCTCAAATACAATAGGAAAAATTGAATTACTAGAAAGAGCAAAAGATGGATATGATTATCCGACTGACAAAACTCTTAATCCACTATTAAGTATACCAACAATTGCACAAATAAGTGGAATTTCTAGAATTGAAAATATAGGCATAGTTACTGGAGGTAAAGGATATAATAGAGCACCAATACTTAAGGTCATTGGTAATGATTCTATTAAAATATCTTGTTCAATTCAAGGTAGTTCTGTAGTAAAAACATCATTAGATCAAAATGTTTTTAATTTGACATCTCCTTTAAGAATTGTTCCTATTAGAAATTCAAACGGATACGATATTGATGATATTACTATTTCTGGTAATGACGTTACTTTGGAACTAGTAAATTCAGATACTCAATTATTTCCATTAATAAAAACAGGTTATGGTAGAACAGAAATTGAGTTTCCCTTCTCTCTAGGAGATCAAATCTTTATTGAAAATTGCAGAATAACTCAAAATGAATTTGATTCTTCTGGAAATCCTATAGTGAGAGATAATTTTAATTCTTCTGATTATGGATATGCCTTTTTTACTGTAACTGGAATTAGCACCTCAAACTTTACTGTTACTTATAGTATGAATGGTATTTCTAATAATTTAGGACAGTATACTAGTGATTTTAATTATGGTCAGGTAATTAACAGAAAAGATATGGCTGAATTTAAAATGAACATAATTGATGACTTAAGTTATTTTTCTGGAGAAAAAGTTTTTGGTTACGACTCTAAAGGATCAAATACATTTACTGCAACAGTGATGCAAAATGGATGGGATAATAATATTAACCAAATTAGAATGATTAATTCAAAGGGTGAATTAAATGTTGGTGATAAACTTTATGGAGAAAGGTCAAGATTAAATGGTATTGTAGAGATAGTTAATAACTTCAATTTGGAATCCAAATTGGGGGTCTATAGAGATAAAGTTAACTATTTTAATGACCATGTAGGGCATCTAAATGATTATCAACAAAGGATTTCCGACAATAATTATTATCAGAAGTTTTCATATTCTATTAAGAGTGAATTAAATTATGATACTTGGAGAGAACCAATAAAAACAATAATTCATCCGGCAGGTTTAAAAGAATTCTGCGATTTGGATGTTGTTGGGATTGTTACTGATGGAGCAGTAAACGCTGGAATATCAAAATCATCTGATATGAAAGTAACATCGGATAAATCGACACTAGATTTTCTTGTTAACATTGATCAAGAAGAATCCGTATATAATCGTTATAATTTTTCAATGGTTACTGAAGAAGAATCTTTACCAGACGGATCTGTAGAAAGAAT
>Ga0255142_1000254_pt1 | contig 19936 bp, 35 predicted proteins | sample Atl_Cont_RepB_0h_FD_183181 | JGI IMG/M metagenome (GOLD analysis project Ga0255142, IMG submission 183181) | Freshwater microbial communities from Altamaha River, Georgia, United States - Atl_Cont_RepB_0h | ecosystem: Environmental > Aquatic > Freshwater > River | place: USA: Georgia | collected... | reverse complement strand
TGTGGTTGATGTTGTGTTGGTATTTTTGGAATAGACAACAATCACCAGTTGTGATTGATAAGTCAAAAGAAATTCAGCGCATTGATAGCACATTAAATGCGAACGCAGGTGAATTAAAACAATACAAAGAACAACAATTAGAAATCGTTAACCAGTTATATGAAATCGAAAATAAGAAAGCAGAACGCATCAATAAATATTACATTGACTTCAATCGCATTAATCGTATTACTAATGTTGAGCAACACGCGATTGATAGCTTGTGGTACTACCTTGAACAACTTGACAAGCAACGATACTTTAACCCCCCAACAATTCCAGTTGATTAATAAATTAATCTTGAGTGAAAAGTATTTTCGTGATTTATCAGATATTCACGAACAAAAAATTCGATTGCTTGAAAAAGATATTCAATTGTACGCAAAATCAATTGACAAGTACAATGTCAATGAAAAAGAATTCAGAAACAAAATCGAGTTATTAGAAAAAGATAAACAAGATTTGCAGAAGAAGAATGATAAATTAACAGAACAAAAAAAGAATCGTACTAATGCTTTTTTATTTGCAACTGGTATTGCAATTATTGAAGGTCTTTTGATTCTTCTGATATCAAAGTAAATTTCAATTTATCAAATTCTTGAATTAATTTTTTAGTATAAAGCGAAGCATCTAAAAGTTCTTCATACAAATGTTGTAGCCATTCGTGATGCGACAAATCTTTGCGATCCATCGTGGTGTTGTACGTTTCGATTCCCTTCTGCTCACGCAGTTTTAAATCATCAATTACTAATTGTAATAATTTACTTGTATTCATTTTTTTAATCTTTTTTCTTATTGACAAAAAACACAACTTTCATTACTTTCTGTCAATAAGATAACGTAGTAATTTTTTTCATTTCTTTTGTTGTTTTTTTTATACAATCCTTGTCGCAAAAGTTTACTATACTTTCCCCAAGTACCCCTCCAGTACCCACCAAGCTCGTCACAAAAGTTTGCTAAATTTGTGACAGATGTGGTTTTTAACATCTAATTCATATATACCCATTCGGGTGTTTAATATAATAATATATGGTATAATGTACCTTATAGGGTGCAATGTCAATGTATTATTTTACTTTTAAAACTATACGTCAAGATATATGTTGATGTGTACATTTATTCGTACTTAAAAATGTTTAATAATTATTTTGTTTTTAGAATTTACCAAACATTTGTTTTTCTTGAATGTCAATTACTTCCTGCATTAATTGTACTAATTGTTTCCAAATCTTTTTCATATCTCACGCAAGTAATCATTATTTACAATCCATTCAGTTACTTCTGGTAATTTGTGATACTGACAATGCGCAAGTTGTTTAGTGAGTTCATCAAGTATCAATGTGATTTCTTCCATCTGCACACCTTTCGTGTCCCAAAACGCTTTTATTACAACGTTGTGTTCAGTTAGAATCGTGCGCACTAATGCTTGTAATGATTGTTTAGTTCTGTGTTTGTTGAACCATCTGATGTTTTCAACTTCATCACACGCGTAGATTGCAACCTGCAACCACATTAGTAAGTTAATTACTCTTAATTTTTCTTCGTCTGTTTGCATTGTTTTTTTAATTTATAATGTACTATAAATGAATAATCAGTTTTGAAAATTGCAATAACTTTTGAATTGATTTTTACAATCCAAAAACCATTATCTTCAAAACACAATTTACCTTCAACACTAAATACATCACCAGTAACTGGATGAATAAAATCGTAAGTTTTCATTTAGTTTTCTTCGTTATGTTTCTTTTCAAGAATAGCACCTGCGCAAAATGACAAGTACATTTTTTCTTTTGACGTTAGATTTTTTGACTTGTGAAATTCAGTAAGAATATCACCAATCTGTTTTTGTTGTTGCACTAATGTTGATAGCATTGTAATTAGGAAACGTTCACGGTCTTGCGTTATTCCCATTGTTTCGTAGATGTATTTCATTGTGTGAATTTAGTTTATTTTTTTTTAACCTACAACATATTGTCCATACGATGGATTGAGTTCAAAGAACATTCGCATCATAATCGCATCAGCGAAATCGGGTGAAATTCCTTCACGCAATTTGATTTGTTCTTTTGGTGTTACTTGTAACTTTCCATCTACATCTGCACGATGTCGCTTAATCATTTCCAGTTCTTTTACAATTTGTTCTTTGTGTGAATTTACTAAACACGTTAAGTAATTTTGCTCAATGAATTGCGCTAACAAATAGTAGCATTCAGATTTCAGATTTTGATATTGTGGTTGCTTTGCTTTACTTCCATTCACGAATCCGCGACATTTCAGAAAATCCACAACACCACCACCAACCCCATCTTCATCACATACAATATTTTGCAATAACACATTGTTGTTCTTCGCAATGGTGCGTATTTCATTAACAACTTCATCAACAGATGCACGATGCATTACTTTGATTTCAATTAACGTCAATCCATTCCACAAACAAATGATTGTTCTATCTTTTCCGAATCGAGCAATGTCTGACGTTATGTACTTGTTTCCTTCTAACAATTCATTGCGGAACATTCGCAACAAATTATCAGTTGCAAATAACTTATCTGAATCATCATCGAATTCCCAATTGCCTTCTAACAATCTTTTTCTATCATAATCAGGCAACCTGCGCAACGATTCAATGTATGCTTGTGGTAAGAATGGATTGTCAGTTGGTAATGCACGAACGAATGCACGATGAACTGGTAATTCTTGTTGTTTGTTTTTCAAATAAAATTCATTGTACAACCAACCTTTCGATGGATTGCAAGACAAAAAACCTTTAGGAATTAAATTGAATTCATTTAACTTGTATCTACAACGTGAGTGAACAATGTTAACTGCTTTTTCAGTTACTTCAGCGACTTCATCAATAAAATAATCTGTGATTTCCAACGAACCAAGTGAATCGAAATTTGGATTCGATGGATATGCAAATAAATCTTTTAAGATTATTTCAGAACCATTGAAGAATGTAATTGTATTTGATTGTCCATTGTAATTGTAATGCTTATCTGCAATCAATCCAAATTCGTGCGCAGTTTCGAAGAATGTGTTTAACGTTGTTTTTTTCAATGTATCTAACTTGCTTCTACCAATCAAAGAACGTGTGCCTGCATACTTCAATCTGCGTTGAATCTGCCACATACAACCAAATTTTGTTTTCCCACCACCTGCACCACCACCATACAATACTTGCTCAACTGGTGAATCAATTGCTAAATATAACAGTGCTTCTTTTTGTCTATCAAGATATGTTGGTTGATATTGCATTATTGCTTACTCAAATAAATTTTATACAATTCACGCAGACCTTGAACACGTATGTAATCACGTACTTTTTGTTTCTTGCCTTCAACCATTCTATCAAATTTGGCTTGTGATATTTGTAAATCAGAGAACACAATTTGTTTTGCATTGCGTTTTGCTAACTTGTATTCTTCGTCAGTAAAATAATCGTGTGCAATTCTTCCGCTTGTTTCCAACCATTCAATCATTAATGTACCACGAATTTCAATTACATTCATTTTATTTCTTTTGTACGAATCAATATCTTCACGCAAAGAATTCAACCAATCTTCTTCGTGAACAACTGGTGATGCTTGTAATTGTTTTTGCGATTCATTTATTTCTCGTTTCCATTCTAAATTTGCTTTGTCGCGAAATGGTTTGTAAAGTGTTAATACATCACCTATAAACGTAATTGTCAATGCACCAAATGGTTCAACTTTTTTTTCTAACTGGTTACTTGCATTGAGTTCGAACGCGATGTTCCAATGTTCGAATGTACACCACGAATAATGTTTATCAATGAAATCTTTGAGCAGTTGTAACAATTGTGCTTCTGGTAATTGTAGACCATACAACGCACATAGCTTTGCGCATAATTTTACAAAGGTAGGTAAATCGTGTTTGCTGATGAATTCACTTTGACGTTCTGCGAGTGAAATTCTATCCGAGATTCTGTGCATCACGGAAGATGCGTTCGGCATTCGTTGAATTGAATTTTCCATTTGTGATTGTTGCATTTGTTTGTTTATTGAATTGTTCTATGTTCCACTTTCTAACTGATGCCTTCCAGTCCTTCATCGCGTTCCTTCCAACCTTCCAACCATTTGCTTCGTAGTGAGCAATAAATTTTTCTGCGAATACTTCAGCATCAGCGCCACACAACTTTTGTAAATCATTGCAAATGTAAAGTACAACTTCAGATTGTGTTGGTGGTTGAAATCGTTTTGATGGTTCACGTTGTTTCAATCGTTTTTCGATAGCATCAATTTGTTCTTGTTGTTCTTTTATACGCAGTTCTAACGCATCAATTTTTTTCATTAAAAAATAACCATTCATAATTTCACTTTTTGTTTCATTTGTTTTTGACGTTCAATTTCTTTGATAAAAGTATTGTAAAATTCTTTTGCTTGTAAAAAACCTGCGTTCGCAATTGCATCACAAATGTATTCAACTTCTGTTCTAAATTCTTTATTGAATTGCATAATGCCGTTTACTTGACGAATGCCGTGCAAACACGTTGCGTGGTCTTTGTAGTAACGTTTACCTAATGCTTGTAACGATACGCGTGAAGTGTTGTAAATTATCCACCATAAAATCTGACGTGATTGTGTGACTTCACGAACGCGTGTCTTGTTGTACAATTCAACAGAGTTGATGCCCATTTGCGAACACACTTTATCTTCAACACACAACCAAAATTTATCACGTTCATTTGTGATTTCTTTTTTTACTTCTTCCTGTTCACTTGATAATTGCTTTGAGTTAGGCACAACCAGTTCCCACAATTGATTAAAACGTTTGTAGTGTGTTGGTGGAATCATATCAATGATTTCATTTTTGATTGCACGTATTGCCCTTGTATTCATTTCATCATTCATTTCCTTCGTGTTTAATTGTTATGTCTATTGTCATTGCCTTCCACACATCTTCACGTTTAATTTCTAAAAAGTTACAGATGCGATTGAAATCTTCGATGCGCATTCGTGTTGGGTGTTTCAAGTATAAGCGAACGGTTGGTTCGCTTACACTTAAAACTTTTTTGAACTTATTAATAGTACCAAAATTCTTCTTCACGAAACTTGCGAATGGTGTATTGTAGCGTTCAACTATCATTTTTTTCTAAACATTTTTTTTGCAACTTGTTCTTTTATTTTGTTACTGGTGTGATTATAACCACGCAGTTCAGCATTTTCTTCTTTCACTCTACGTGCGCAACGTGTGATGTTATCAGCGCAACTTAATGCACCACGTTGATATTCGTATGCGAAATCTTCAGATAATTGTTTAACACGCATTTCTTTTTTCCAAATTGCAACGCAAAGTTTTCTGTTGTTGTCGCGTAATGCTGGTCTTGTTGTTAGAAGTGTTTTTACTTCTTGAGTTAGATTGATTAACTTTTTCATTTTAAAAATAATTTTCGTTGTAAAATTTTTCTGAATCTAATAACCCTTGACAATATGCTTCTTTAATTTCAAGTTTATTTTTTTCTTGCATCTTTAATACCAGTGGTATTATTGTTTCGTGTAATAATAGCGATTGCGAAGAACATATAACTTCTAAATTATGAAGTTCATTTAGCAAATGAGTTATACTTGTTTTTTTCATTTTTTAGAAAGGGATTTCGTCTGTTGTTGATTTTGTTGTTGTTGTGTTCAAACCATTCATAATAAAATGCTCGAATGCTGATGCGATTGTTAGCACATCTAATTCGCTTGAACCATCTTTGCTAACTGCCCAATTAACTGCATTTGTCAACGCATTCATTCGTGCAATTCGTGATTGTTCTTCGGGTGATTTTGCAAATGATTTGAAACCACCACCACCACCATTATTATTAGTTGATGCAGATGTTGGATTGTATACTGCTTTCACTTTATGCCCTTTTCCCATTGGCGACATTTCGTATTCAACTTCTTTGCCTATTGGAAAATTCTTTTGAATAGTAGATTCTTCTTTGCAAAAGCAAGTACCACTATCATTGTTTTCAAATTCAACTTCGAACTTGAACATTCCGTTCCAAGTACCTGCACTTTGAACATTTTTAACCACACTTTTTTTTGTCATTGTATTTTGATTTAATTGTTAATAATTTAGAAATTTGCAGGGCGAAATGATTTGTTCTTTGTTCTTGAATTAAACCAATCTGTGTTCAGCCCCCACCACACTGGTAATTCGTATGCGCTAATTTGTGCATCACAACATTCAAAGTAATCTGTACCATCGTGTTCAACCCATTCACCAACAACGGTTAGTTTGTAAAGTTTTCCGTTCAATGGTATTGGAATTTTAATCGACGTGTACAATTCGTATTCAGCAATTAAATTTTTAACGTGCGCAAAAAAGTGTTCACGAATTGTTGTTAGTTCATCGTAATTGATAGTGATGTCTTCAGCAACACCAGTTAATTGTAATTGTGTATTCATTTTATTTTGTTTTTTATTCCCAATAACATTTATTGCAGTACATAAATACGTGATGTTCTTGCGTTGGTTCGTCTTGTGTACACGAAGGACAAACAACTTCTTTGCCTTCGCTTCTTGCGTACATTACTTGTTGTGCGCGTAACAATTCGTAATCTTCTTTTGGATTATCCGAACCACGCAAATACATACTATTGATTTTTAATTTACCTATGTTCATAGTTACAAATATGATTCAATTAATTCATCATTCCAACGCAATTCTGAAATTTTTTTGCACTTCAAAATGTTGTTGCTAATTTCGTTGTGCGTTAACTTGTAAGCATCTGCCGACTTCATAACACAAACAAATTTGCGTTTATTGGTCGAATTTGCTTGTAACAAATTTGTGCAATAAGGATTCAAGTTGCGCAATTTGACTGGTGAGAAATTCATCAAACATTTTGTTCCCAGTACACTTGTCTGAATACAGATTTTGCGTAGTGATAATAGCATTGTAAATAGTGTTTCGTTCTTCATCTGTTAATTTAATTGTTTTAGTTGTTTTCATAAAGTTCTTCTAATTTATTTAATGCTTCTTCATATGTGTCTAAAAAATAATCTTCACCTTCGTTATAATCAGTTACAACAAATTCTACATCTTGACCGAAACAAGATGCTATTTGAATACCATTTTTCAAAGCTATGTAAACGTATCCAGTATTAAGATTCATTCCTGCACACATTATTTCTTCAGAAGAACAATTGTTTTTGTATGCACATTGTACAAGAATCCAACTTTCTAAATCTGAACCATACAATTCATTCAGACCATCTACATTCAATTTAATTTGTGTTTTCATTTTCTTATTTATTTTTTGTTATTGTTACCGATTCGTGACGTTTTTCGAATTCGTATTCATCGTTACCAATAATTCCAATTACGATGAATAGCAGGATTGTACCTATTATGTATTTTAATTCTTTGCTCATATTATTCGCCTTTATCAAAATTAGATGCGTTATCAAATTCAAATTCATCTAAATAAACAGTTTCTACAATTCCACTTTGTTTTGAAAAAACAAAAGCACCACGCGTTTCGCCACCTGCGCAACCAACCGAACCACGAATAATTCTTATTCCTTCGTCTTGTTGCAAATCGTTTAAGTAATTGTCAAATGCTTTTTCTGTTTTGAAGTAAGTTGCTTTCATTTTGTTTTTTGTTTTGTTTATATTTGTTTGATGGAGCGAATATAGAACTACTTTTTGAATTACCAAACTTTTTTTTCACTTTTTTTTCTGACTACTACCTAACTTACTGAAAATGAACATAAAAACTTTTAGCAGAAAACCCAAAAAAACATACAAAAAGAACGGAATTAACGTCAATTCAGAAGCATATCAGCAACAATTGGTTATTCAATTCATACGTGCTAACTATCCTAATGCGCTTTACTGCGCATCTGCAGGTGGTATGCGTACATCATATTTACAAGCAGTTAAGATGAAACGTACTGGTTATGTCAAAGGATTTCCAGACCTATTCATTTATGAGCCACGTAATTCATTTCACGGTCTTGCAATAGAAATGAAGAAAGAAAAAGGTGGTAGTGTATCAAGTGAACAAAAGTGGTGGCAAAGCGAATTAAGAAACAGAAATTACGATTCGTATATTTGTAAAGGTAGCGAAGAAGCAATTCAAATAATAAAAAAGTATCTTGACTCTTGACGCATATATAAACAAGAATTACACGCATCTGAAAAAGATTGCGCACAACATTGCGCGTGGTGAAGATTATTATGAAGATTTGTTGCACGATGCGATTATCAGCGCAGTAAAATCAAAACACATTGATAACTTATTGCAGAACGAAGAATTCGAATTCTACATTATTCGCGTTATGTACTTATCAATTAATTCACCATCTTCACCATTCTACAAATTACACGTTGAATACAAAAGAAACAAAAGAGATTTTGTAGATAAGAATTATGAAGAAGATAAAACGTGGTTAGGTGCGCGAATGACAAACGAACAACTGGATATCTTGATTAGTCGCTTAAGTGAATTCGAAAGATTAGTGTTTGAAGAATATATTTTAGAAGATTTCACATACAAAGAACTTTCGAAACAAACTGGTATTCCTTCCGTTTACCTTTACAGAACAATAGATAAAATAAAACAAAAACTGAAACAAAATGTTATTCGTTAAATCCTCTGAATACAATCGCAGGTTAGCGATTTGTCGCAACTGCAAATTCTTCGAAGCATCCACGCAATCGTGTGGTACATTGATAGTTGGTGAAGAAGAACAAATAGAAGTACAATTCAAAAAGAAATCAATTCACTTGTGTGGGTGCGTTATGCCCATCAAAGCAAAACTATCACTTGCATCTTGTCCTGCAAACAAATGGAAAGGAATGTTGACCGATTCTGAACGCAATGATTTGCTTTTGTTGTTGGAAGAAATTGAAACAACTGGTAAGATTGACGATAAACAACGCAATCAATTCTACGCATACAAAGACCAAATAACACAAGCATACAACGAACGTTCAACGTGTAGTGCTTGTATTCGCAGAGAAATAAAACAGATGCGTGAAACGTTAAAAACTTCTTAATAATTTTTACTTACTATTCAATTTTTTTTTCTATATTTGTTGCAATGCAAAAAAGTTCTTACATATTTAAAAGTTATTTATTATCCAAAGAAGGTGCGTTTGGTGGTTTGTTGCATTACTCCATTCGCACCTTTCTTATTTACGATTAGTTATAGTCAATTAACCTGCGTAGGACATAGCGCAGTATCGAATGTCGAAACTTGCAGAACACCAGTGCTTGGAACGAATAAATGATTCTTGTGAATCGTGAACGTTTGTTTTTCTTGAGGGAGCTTTTTCTTTTCTTTCTTTTCTTTTTTTTATTATTTTTTTTCTTTTCTTTCTTTTCTTTTGTTAATACTTATTTATACTTATATTATTTGAATAAAGTAAATTTGAATCAAAATATATTTAACAATTATGAATGAAACAAAAGTTGTAAAGATTTCATCTATTAAAAACAACCCAAACAATCCACGTTTGGTTAAAGATGATAAATTCAAAAAGTTAGTTAATTCAATTAAAGAATTTCCACAAATGTTAAACCTGCGACCTATCGTTGTAAATGATGATATGATTGTACTTGGTGGTAATATGCGATTGAAAGCGTGTGTTGAAGCAGGTTTGAAAGAAGTACCAATAATCAAAGCATCTGAATTAACAGAAGAACAACAACGTCAATTCATTATCAAAGATAATTTAGGTTATGGTGAATGGGATTGGGATATGATTGCAAATGAATGGGATAGTGAAGAACTTATTGATTGGGGTTTAGATGTTTGGAAAGCTCCAACAGAAATAGATTATTCTATTCTTGATGACATTGATTTAGATGATGAAATTAAAGATATGGCAGATGGAGTAAAGAAAGCCATACAAATTGAATTTGAACCAGACCATTATGAAGAAGCTTACGCGCTGGTTAAATTTTGGAGAGAACAAGATGCTTATGTTGGAAAGATGATATTAGATTTCTTAAAAGCTGAAAAGCAAAAGTTATGATAGCTTGTATACCAACAAAAGAAAGGCAACAAACTAAGACCTACAAATTATTTGAAGAAGTAGGAATCAAAGTTTTTCATTTCATTGAGCCACTGGAGTATGAATCATATAATGTTCCAAACAAGATTAGCATTGAAAAAAACAATCAAGGAATAGGATATGTCAGAAATTTTGTTTTGAATTGGGCAAAAGAAAATAATCAAGATTGGATTATTGTTTGCGATGATGATGTTACTTCGTTTGGTATTTACAATGGAAAGACTGTCAAGAAAGATGCTTCAATTTGGAAAGAGATATATAGTAAAGTAAATAACTTGCCATTTGAATTAGTTGGTATTAATTACACGCAACATGCTTGGCACGAAAAAACAAGTTACTCCATTAATAAGAAATTTGCAGAAGTATGCGTACTTATGAATGTAAACAAAATTCATTGGAACTACCGACCAGAGTTTAATCTAAAAGAAGATAGAGATTTTGCGTTACAAACAATACAAAAAGGAAATGGAATCCTGCGCTTTAATCACTATTGGTTTAGCTGTCCAGATATTGGAACAAATAAAGGTGGTTTACAAGATGAATACAAAGCAAAGAAAGACGAAGCATCAGCAATTAAAATGGCAACTGAATGGCATCCATTTGTAACCATGCAAAAAAAAGGAACGCGAATAGATATGAAAACAGATATTAAAGCATTAGCAACGCATTATAAAAGACAAGTAAAATGAAACACATTGATTTAGTTCCAATAACACACAGCAAAAAGGTTGGCGATACTTGCGAATATTACGAACCTAACATAATCGAAGACTGTATGTTTTATGCGGACGGCGAGCCTATTGGCTTTTATTTAACGAAGATGCCAGACAAGATGTGCAAACTTGCTGACTTGTGCGATGCTGAATTTAGAAGCAAACGAGTTCCAAAATCTATTATGGATAGATTAAATGCAGTAAAAGGAATGTTAAAAACAGAATGGCAAGGAAGTGGTAATGTTGCAGAAGTTTCTCAAATGTCTGTTATTCTTGGTTCAATTCCACCAAAACCAATGGTAAGAAGACCATATGCTTCAAGGTCAAGTGTTCATTCTGTAAAATCAGCACAAACATTTATTAAAGCAATGATTATGTTAGCAAAAGAAAGCGAACAATTAATAAAAGAAATTTTACCACAACAATATGAACAACAAGTAAAATTATTTGAAGATGTCAAACCTAAATGGAGGTTCGGAAATTTATTTACATCGTCTATTTCAAACTATAATATTAGTGCACCATTTCATCGAGATAATGGTAATATAGTTGGAGCAGTTAATGTAATTATCTGCAAGAAACATAATTCAAAAGGTGGCGACTTGCACATACCAGATTACAATGCGACAATAGGACAACAAGACAATTCTATATTAGTTTATCCTGCTTGGAAAAATGTTCACGGAGTTACACCAATTATTCCTACACACGAAGGTGGTTATAGAAATTCATTAGTATTTTATCCACTTAAAGCATTTGTAGGATTAGATTAACAACGAAATAACAGCGATGCCAAATAAACAAAATATAGAACCATTCAAATTCAAGAAAGGACAAAGTGGTAATCCAAATGGTAGACCACGCAAGTATGTTTCATTGTTGAAAGAACAAGGTTATAAATTGTCTGAAATCAATGATACGATTCAAGCAATGATGGCAATGGAAATCGATGAATTAAAATCTGTTTGGGAAAATCCACACGCAACTATTCTTGAAAAAACAATTGCGAATGCAATGCGCAAATCTTTAGAAAAAGGTTCGTTGTATTCAATTGAAACATTGTTGTCACGTGTGTATGGTAATCCAAAACAAATGACCGAATTAACTGGTGCGAATAGCGAACCATTACAAATTATAATAAACGATAAATTATGACGAACGAATTTATGTTTCTCAAATCACAAGTAAAAGCATTTCACCCAAATTGGAGTGATGAACAAATAAACGAAGAAGTACAACGAATTCTCAATTCAAACGATGAAGATTGTTTGTATTGTGGTTCTTAAAAAAAAACAACTATGTCATTACGTGTATCTATTCCTGCCGACTATTCAAGCATAACACTTAAACATTTTCGCGATTTCAAATTAGCGAAAAACGAAATCGAACAAGTGTGTGCATGTTGTTCTATAACAAAAGAAAAAGCAAAAGAAATACCCATCAAAGATTTACCAGTTCTAATAAATTCATTCAACGAATCGTTGTTGTGTGAATCTGCAAAGTTCTTTCAAACCATTGCAATCAAAGACAAAGATTTTGGTTTCATTCCAAATCTTTATGAAATAACGGCTGGTGAATATGCTGACATCAGCGAATGGTGCAAAGACGTTAATACAAACATCGTGAAGATAATGGGTGTGTTGTATAGACCAATCGATAAACGCGTTGGTGATAAGTACACAATCGAAAAATACACAACAGAGAATCGTGCAATGAATGAACATTACGTTGAGCAAATGACGTTGGAACAATTCAACGGTGCGTTGCTTTTTTTTTCGACTTTGCTAAAAGAACTAAACAACAATTCCCAAGAGTATTTGGAGAAGACATTGAACGAACTGAAGGAGAAGATGAACGATTTGACGATGGATTAAAACACGTTTTAGGTCGCTATGGTTGGTATCATTTGTTTATGGAATGTTGTAATAGAGATTTAACAAAGTTAGATTTAATTAGCGAAAAAAAAGCGTGGGAACTATTTACTTATATGAACTATATGCTCGACTATAACTATGTCACAAATACAATCATTAAACGAACTTATCAATAAGTTTCAGACGTGGTCTGATGCGCATTATCTAATAAAAGAATTTCGCTTTGGTCACATCGATACATTCGACATCGAGAAGTGGAATGAATTTCCAATCTTTCAAGTAATACCACCAACGGTGCGTTACGCAACTGGTTCGAAAACATTTTCTTTTCAAATCATTATTGCAGATATTCCACGCGACAAAGAAACGAAAACAGAATACCAACGCGAAGTGTTAAGTGACTTGCAACAAATCGTGGAAGATTTCATTGCAAATGTTATGACGAATCGACAAGTGTTTGGTGAATTGATAAGCGTTCAAAACGTGAGCATTGAAGCATTCATCGAAGAATTCGCAAACGTGTTAACTGGTTGGACAATTTCATTTGATATGGTTGTTCCTTATTATTGGTCATCGTGTGATACACCTTCTTCGATATGAGTAAAGATTTTTACATAAAAGCAATTGCAGGTGGTGGTGATATGCTCAAATCTGTTTATGATACAGATGTTGATGGTGTTGTTGATAGCGCAGAAAGAATACAAATTGTTGTTCGAAATTCAACTGGTTCAACACTAACAAAAGGACAAATTGTTTACTTGAGTGGCGCAACTGGTAATAGACCAAACGCAGTTCTTGCACAAGCAAATAGTGAAGCAACATCGAGTAAGACAATAGGAATGGTGATTGCAAACATCGCGAATAATAGTGATGGACAAATTGCAGTTAATGGTACATTACACGATATCGATACAAGTGCATTCACGGCAGGTGATACGTTATGGTTATCAGCAACAACGGCAGGTGGAGTTGTAGCAAACACACCACCAGCAGAACCAAATCATAGTGTGTTCATTGGTTACGTTGCACGTTCACACCCAACGCAAGGTCGCGTTGTTTTAGCCATTCAAAATGGTTATGAATTAGATGAATTGCACGGTGTTCAAATTACAAGTGTTGCGAATAATGATTTGTTGCAGTATGATAGTACAAGTGGTTTGTGGAAGAATGAGAGTTTGAGTAACGCAGGAATACAACCAACATTGGTTAGTGGTACAAACATTAAAACGATTAATAGCACGTCATTGCTGGGTAGTGGTAACGTTGCAGTTGAACCAACAATTACAAGTGGTACAACATTGCAATACTTTCGTGGTGATAAAACTTTTGTGACATTACCAATTCAAAACTTTCAAACAACAACTGATGGTACTGCGGTAACTGGAACAACAACAAGTACAAAAACAACTTCAGTATTAATTCCTGCAAATACAATTGCAGTTGGTGATGTTTTATATTTGAAAATTCGTGCGCGTAAAACTGGAACGGCAGGTACACAAATCATTCGTGCATACTTCAATACTTCAGATGCAATAGGTGGTTCTATTGTTGCTACATCAGCAACAAATGCTGCAACAACTTTGTTTGCTCAGATTGGAAGAACATTAGCAGTTAAGAGTGCAACAAATACTGAATCATATCCATCAACGGCAGGTGCGAACCTTGACGATGGTGCAAGTGGTACGGCAGTAACTGCATCTAATATTGATTGGACGGTTGCGCAATATCTTGTTGTTGCAGTTCAAAATAGTTCAACTGCTGATACATCACGAAGTTCTTTAGTTCATTTACAAATTAACAAAGCATAATGGAACGAATCCTAAAAAATGGAAATTTAATAACTTATAGGAATTGTGAATACACATTAAATGGTTATGAAATTGTTGATGACATTTGTTTGCATTTGTTTTTAGGTGAAGGTGTTTATGCAATTACAATTCCTTGCATCGTCAATGATGTTGATATTAATACAATAGAAGAATTAATAAAGCAATTATGAACAAAGAAAAAATGCCTAACTTTTTTTCTGTTGTAGATAAAATGGCGAAACGTTTTATTGAGTTGATGCAAAGTGATTATAGAACTAAACGCAGAACAACAACTGGTGCAGGAAGGACATTAACAACGAATCGCGTGAATACTGGATTGCTCAATAAATCAATTGCATATCGTTTACAAATAAAAAGTAATTCAATAGGTATTTCAATTTTTGCAAAAGGAAGTGCAACACAATACTTTGGTGTTATGGAAGAAGGAAGACACGCAGGAAGAACTGCACCACCAGTTAGTGTAATTCGTAGATGGATCGATGAACGCAGAATCAAGTTGCGAAATAAAGATGGACAAATTGTTAAGCAAACAGAAGAACTAAAAAATCAAGTTGCATTCTTGATAGCGCGAAGCATTGGTTCAAAAGGAATCAAAGGTTGGAACGCATTTCAATACGCATTAGATAATACGTGGGAAGAATATCAAGATGAATTATTTGATGCATATGGAAAGGATTTCGACGCAGAATTAAACACAGAATTTAAATAAAAAATTATGGCTATTACAATAGAAGAACAACCCGAATTATTTACACCAGTTGGTCAGCGACTGATATACATAGCGAGTTCAACCAATAGTGGTAACGATGGATTTCGGTACGTGTTTGAATTCGCTGATTTCACAATAAACGTACAACCAAACGCAAATGGTTATGGAGTTTTAGATGTTGCACCAATCTTTCGTGAAAAATTATTACACAATACATTATCGAATTTTTACAACATAACAGATGAAACGTCAAGTGTGATTGAAGATAGACCAACTATAAAAGAAGGTTGGTTAATTAATGGTGTGTTCACGGTTACTTCAGTTGGTCAAGCATTACCAACGCGATGTTATTTCTTTCTTGCTGAATATCAAGTTAGCGATGGTTATAGACCAGATACAAATACACGTTATGCATTGAATACAACTGATAAGTATTTGTTAAGTGAACGATTAAACACAACCCACGTGTGGAGTGATTACACAAGTGTTGGTGGCTTAACAACAAACGAAGTATACATACCTGCAAGATTAAATGATTATGGTGTTATGTATGCAATTGGTGAAATCACAACGCAATTACCAGACACGGAAGGAGTTGCAATAGCAGTAAATATTTTCAATCAATCCAACACATTGATAGATACTATTTATTATCCAATGAGTGCAGATCCATTAGCATTAAATGTGTTTGGTACTTATCCTGCAAATTTGTTAGCAGATGGTGCAACAATGACAAATTGGAAATGGTATGATGTGTATGCACGTAACGCAGGTGGTTCGAGAGTTTCAAGACGTTATGTGTTTTATCGTGTTGAAGATGATTGTACATTTGATAATGTGCGATTGATGTGGACTAACACTTGTGGTGGTGTTGACTATTTTAACTTTACGAAGAAATCAGAGTTATCATATAATTACGAACGAAAGCAATATCAAAAAGTAATTGGTGATTACAATTCAAATACATTTTCATTCAACACATACGATAGGGGTGTAACAGATAGATACGTTGGTACAACTAAAGGTCTCGTAATAAATAGTGATTGGTTAAGTGTTGGTGAATTTCAATTCTTGAATACATTGATGCGTTCTAATGACGTGTACATAGTAACAGATGGTGGTGGTCAAATACCAGTTCTTGTGGAAGCAAGTAACTACGTGGTTAAAGATGAACGTTATTCTAAATTATACAACTTAACAATCAATCTTAAATATAGTCAAGCAGTAGGTCTATGATAAATGAAGTAATACTATCAGTTAACAATGGTGATGGAACGTACGCAGTTCTTGACTTGTATGAGAATGAAAAACTACATCTGAATTTTAAATTCACAGACATCACCGACTTCAGCGCAGTAGGTAATTACTCGCGTGAATTTCGCATACCTGCGAGTAAGACAAATGTTGATTTCTTTGGTGCTATTTACAACGTGAATTTCGATGGTTGGTTTGACTATCGAATCAAGACAGAAGCAACGTTAACAAGTAATACAATTCCTATTGCAACTGGTCATATACAAGTTAAACGTGTGTATTGGTCGCAAGGTAAGTTGTTTGAATTTGAAGTTGTGTTCTTTGGTGAAGTACCAAATTTATCACGTGCGTTGAATGAAAAGATGTTGCGTGATATTAGCACAATTGCGAATGGTGATTTAGATTATGAGTTGTTGTATGATAACGTTGCGAACGATCCAAACGAACACACGATTTTGACGTTGTGCGATAAGTTTAATTTGACTGCAACGAATCTTGAAGGACAACCAATTTATTACAATGAAAACGATGCGCAGTATGGTGGCGCACCTTTGTACGTAGGGCATTTAACACCATCAGTAAAAGCACAATATTTATTTGACCAAATTCTTGCCGATGCAGGAATAGCTTATACAAGTTCTAATTTATCAACGATATTAAATAATGTATATGTACCATTTGTTAATTCTCAATATTTAAATCAAAATAATTCAACTGGTGCAATTGCATCGAATTTAGCATTAGCAAGTAACATAAACAATATCACATTAACAACAACATTAAGTGAATATTCTTTATACACACAATTAACGGAATACGAAGATGCATCGAATAGTTGGAGTAGTGGAATATTTACTGCACCTTCAACTGGTACATATACATTTCGATTTTGGTTACACGGAAGCGCAACGAGAAACAATACAAATACTGATTTAAGTAATACAACATTAACCGTATTATTTTTAATAAATGATAGTTTGCTTGTTAACTTAAATCAATTAGCAATAATACCACAACAAGGAACTGCAACTGCTACAAATGTTGCGTGTGATGTACTTAAAACATTTCCAATGAATGCAGGTGATACAATGAAAATTGTATTTGGTTATCAAGGTGAAGCAATTGGTAATGGTGCAGAACCTTCACTTGATTTAGATTTAACTGGTAATGGTAGCAATGATTATACTGGTACTGGAATTGAATTACAAACCGTAACATCACAATTATATGGTAACGTGAATGTGTTTATGAAATTCAATGCGCCCGAAATGAAGCAAATTGATTTCATCAAAAGCATTCAACAAATGTTTAACTTAGTTTTCGTTCCAGATAAAACATTAGCGAATACACTACGCATAGAACCAATGAATGAATATATTGCGAGTGGTAACACGTTAGATTGGACACATAAATTAGACGTTAAAAAAGACATCGTTTATTCACCAACAACCGACTTGCAAAAAAAGAAATTTACATTCACGTATAGTGCTGATGGTGATTTGTGCAATAAAGTGTATCAAGACAATGGTCGCGTGTATGGTCGCTACGAAGTAACTGAAAACGATTTCGATGTTATCAATGATTTCGCAACTGGTGAAGAAAAAATTGAACTTGCATTTGCATCTACACCTTCAAATGGAATTGATGGTAGTGATGTTGTTGTTCCAAAATTTTTGAATGAAAGTGGTGAATTCGTAATGCCTAAACCACGCATACTTTATTACTTCGCTAACTTTAACGTGCAGATGTACGATGAAGTTGCAGATGATATTGTGCAAACAAGTGTGAAGTGTTTGAACAATTATTCAACAATGAATGCAGGTGTGAATGATTTGGATTTGAACTTTGCACCTGAAGTTCCATTACACACAATAATTGCATCACCTTACAACAATTTATACAATCGTTTTTGGCGCAATTACTATCGTGAAATCTACGATGGTCAAGCACGATTAATGGAAGGTTATTTTGCATTGACGTTGGAAGATATTTTTACATTCTCTTTTGCAGATAAGATTTGGATCGTTGATAGTTGGTGGCGAGTGTTAGACATTGAAGGTTATGTGTTGGGTGAAATGGACACAACAAAAGTGAAGTTGATTCGTGTGTTGGACATTGATAATTCTTGCGATGCAATACCAGTAAGTGCGAATCGTGATAAGAGTTTGAATTGGGAAGATTCAAGTGGTAATCCTGCCGAAGCAACTGAAGATTGTTGCAGACGTTATGGTTATTTTTGGAATTCAGCAAACGATACTTGTTACTCGATTCCTGCGAGTGGGACAAAGAATCTTTTGCAGGGTAAAACGAATGTGTTAGCACCAAAGTTTTTCGGTGATAATGTGAAGTTTACAACACCAATTGAAAGACCAATTAAAATTGTATCAACAGATTATGCAGTTACTCGTAATGACAATTATATTTTAACGCAAGATTTAGTTGCAGACATTACGTTGTATGTTCCGAACGCAGAGCAGTATCGTGGTCAATCAATTACATTCAAGAACATTGATGCAACTTATGGTGTGACATTACAACCGTATGGTTCGCAAAAAATAGACGATGTATTGACGTATGTAATGAACACAACAAATAGCGCAGTTACATTAATTAGTGATGGAAGCAACTGGTATATCAACAACGAAAATGATACAAGTGTTTTATGGACAATCGAATTAATCGATGTGCAAACAATAGATGTTTACGCACCTTACGATATGTCAATTAACACAATTGATAATGTTGTTGGCGCACCAACAATAACAATAACAGATGATGCAGTTGCATACACATTAGGCAATACAATTGCTGAAGGTTCATTGATAAACATAACTGCATCAGTAGCTTCAGTAATTAACTTAAACATTGAACAATTATGATAGATATAAGAGAAATGACAACGTGTTTAGAATTGATAAAACTAAATATCAAAGACGAATCACCAGTTGGTAAAATAGCGCAAGGACAATATGCATTGCAAATGTGGAAGTGGAATATACTACGTTCAATTCGAATTAGTGTAAATGTTGCGTTTTATCTATTTATCACATATCTAATCTTTTTTTAATTATGGCTACAAAGACATACGGATTTTTTATTGATACAAATGGTGTTGAAGTATTTGGTCAAATAGCGCAGGAAGCAGGTCAAGCAAATGAGAAATTCAAATCATTAAAACAAGAATTACGTGCGTTACATAATGCAATGCTTGAAATGGATACGGCAAGTGCTGAATTTCAAAAAGCATCGCAAAGAGCATCACAATTAAAAGACCAGATTGGTGATTTAGCTCAAGAAGTAAATGCAAATGCAGGTGGCGCATTTGAAACTGCATCGAATAATGTTGCTTTATTTCAATCACGTTTATTGTCATTAGATTTTGCAGGAGCAGGACAAGCATTAACAAATCTTGCAACTAATATCAGAGCAATAAATTTTGCAACGTTAACGCAAGAATTAGGTGGTTTTATCAAAGGT
>Ga0255142_1000248_pt1 | contig 20193 bp, 47 predicted proteins | sample Atl_Cont_RepB_0h_FD_183181 | JGI IMG/M metagenome (GOLD analysis project Ga0255142, IMG submission 183181) | Freshwater microbial communities from Altamaha River, Georgia, United States - Atl_Cont_RepB_0h | ecosystem: Environmental > Aquatic > Freshwater > River | place: USA: Georgia | collected... | reverse complement strand
TTGGTTTCATCCAGAACAATTACTGCATTTGGAGTCTCCAACATCTTAACAAAGAGAGACTCATGCCATGCCAGATTCTTGTTCTCATCCAACTTCCTGTAGCCAAACCAGTCCCTTGGCTCCCTAACATTGGCACAGTTCTGCACAAAACAAGGGTATCCCTTGCTGGCAGCATACTGCACAGCACTACTGGTCTTACCACAACCAGCAGGGCCAACCAGCCTAATGTTCACATTTTTTGTCTTTGAAATGTTTTGAACCAGATCAAAGAACTGGGTGACTTCTTCACCCACATGGAAATTAGGATCAACAGGGGGGATCATATCACCAGCATTGATGCTGGTAGTGACCACCAGAGGAGCAGCAGACACAGGAACAGGAACAGGGACAGGGACAGAGACTTGTGGAGGGAGAACAGAAGGGGCCACATTAGCAGACTTCATCACAGGAATACCATTCTCCTTTTTGAACCTGCACTTTATTGCATTGAAGTAGGTATTGTTGAAGTCATGGCCACCAGCAGCATACTCTGGAGAGGAAGCCACATCCTCATACTTGGCTTCAGGATTGAGTTCCAGAACAGACTTGATGAACAGGGTAGCAGCAGAAGCGGTACGAGACATGCAGAAATCCTCCATAATGAAAACAACCTAAAAAAATCGACCAGAACCATTCCAGTCGATTACCTTACACCTTTAACCTATAACATTCAAACAACAACCCACTGATTTTTTTGATATCATTAACTATAAGTTATTGTTACCATTGAGGCATAACAACAAAGTAGAATTTAGTTTTGCCACCAACTTCTACTCTATAGCAATCAGTATACTTGCCCCAATCTTTTAGATTTTGGACATGAAAGAAGTCATCACAATCATATATTACATCTTCCCAGAATTCCTCCTGTGCATCTGGTAGATAATCAAATAAACCCTTTTCTGACCAAACTTGAATGCACTCCATTGCATACTCCTATGGGATATCGATTAGAACTGGCTCCTTATAATAATGAATCAAACTTGAATTGATAGCCCTATCTTCCAACAAATCCATCATTAAAGAATTAGGAATTTGTAACTGGTACTTTTTTAAATTTTCAAAAATTTCACTTATTGATTTTAATTCCAAATCTTCCAAAACATTTTTATCTTGATTTATCAATAACTGGTACTGTGACTGGGTTGAATCCCAGCCACAGCACACAGTTAGATTGTTGCAATTAAAATATCTTAGACTAACCATAAACCTTCACAATCTCATCACCTTGAACCAATTTGCCTTGGTTATCAGTTTGGAGAAAGTAGGAATGAGGGATTTTGGTGACAGTCACAAGATTGTTACTTGTGTTCTTCACCCTGACATTGACCCTGTACCAGTTGCCAAACAGGTGCTTGGACTCAACCTTGTAAAGGTTGGGTGGGGTTCCAAGCAAGTCTAGAACTTGATTTGTTAGGTCAAAAGTCTTGACTTTCTTCTCAACTGGTTCTTTTTCCTTAGCTAGTGCTGGCATAAGTCCTCCTTTATATTTATATATTAACCAACCACCCCATCCACTTCAATATCTGTGGAAATTATTGACACATTCTCAGGCCCAAAATTATCAAAGAATTCAGGATCACAATACAACTTTTCATTCAAATACTCTGCAAGCTTGTCCTTGTCCCCATGTACCAACAGGTGAGCAGGAACAATCAAATTCATTTTAATCTGAATCTCACCAAGTTGCATTAGTTACTCCTTTGGTTATTGGTTACACCTTTAACCTATAACTTTGAAAGAACAACCCACAGTTTTTTTGTTCTAAAAAAATTAGCAGGTGATAGCAAAAACCCTAGATTTGCCGGAACCTTGGGCTTGCTATCACCTGCTATAATCAATTAAACACTAAGAGAAATTTCTTTAAGTTGTTTGCATGTAGACCACCTGAAAAACTTTCTGGTGAATGCTTTGCCATCAGCAGAGGGCATTCTAAGAATGTATTTCTTGTGGCCAGACTTATATTCAATTACATTTTCAATCCCAACTGTGACTTGTGTTTTGTTTGCCAATTCATATACAGCAAGTCCAACCAGTTCAGACGCATCAATTCGCCCCTTGTGGCTACCAAAAGGCTTTACAGGAACCCCGTTAGTATTTCTTTTCTTTTTGGGGAGAGAAATATTAATTACTTTATCGTCTGCCAAAAGCTTGCCAGAAAGTTTTTCTACCAAAGCAGTCAGCTTTTCAACTGTAGCTTCAAGCCTAGAAAGCCGATCATTTTTTTCGGGCTTTGGTTCAGGAGAGAATGGTGGCAGGGTAACCGGCACATCCCTCAATCCATGTTGTGCAATAAAAGACTGCACATATAGACAATGATTTGAGGCAAGAACAGTAGCCAGTTCTTTTTCCAGCTTATTCTTGCTGTTAATAGATGGCAGCTTGCCTGTGGTTTTTTTCCAGATTAGACATTGGTTGACGATGACCAATGCTTTGAGGTCTTTACTGTGCAGCTTGGCAGATTCAAGACCAGCAAAACCACCTTTGGCAAAGATTGATTTAACCTTTTCCCTAGTGCTTTGTGCTGCCTTCTTTCTTGCCAAGGTAGAATAATACCAGTCCCTATAGAAGTACCATTCATCCTCTTCAAAATCAAGATTCTGGTTGTGTTTACGGGAACTAATAAACTTGATAAAAGACTCAGCCTTGTCTTGGGTTCCCCTAAATGTAATTAGGGAAGTGAACTCACCCATCAGACCAGCATCATTCAAAGGCTTTGAGATGTAATTTGGAACTTTACGCACATGCCGGAACACATGAGACTGATTCTTGATCCAGTAGCACAAGGCCACTTCATTGGGATCATTGGCAGAGTCCAGACTTGGAGATCGTTTGTGATCTTTACGGAATTTAATAAAAGCCTTGACCATCTGGATGTCGATTGCTGCATTACTGTTCATAAATCCTCCTTAATTACGATATTCCTTATCAAACACCCTTTCAGTCTTTTTAGAGGGTGGACGCTCCAGAACTACATCTGGGAACTTATCCTTGAAAACAAGAAAAAGTTCAGTAGGCAAAACACTAGTCTCATACTGACTAAAAGAATACAGGTCAATATGATTCTTATGCTTAACACCCATTACAAACAGCTTGTCATCATTGAGGCTGCGGATAACAATCTTGCTATTGGACGAATCCAAGGCAAGCAAGTTTGCAGCCCCATCAACAATTGCTGTTGACCCAGACTTAATCATCCAACGCTTGAGCATTTAAACCTCCTGATTTTTCCCCCAACAATATCCATTCGCACAAGCATCTCAAAATTTTCCAGAGATTTTTTAACCTGTCCTAAAATCAATCCTCATCATCACTTAGGTTGTAGGGAGAATCATCTTCTTCATCATCCTCATCAGGTTCCAGTTCCAAGTCTTCATCAGCAATATCCTCATCTTGCTGCCTCAACTTCTTGGCCACCTTGTGGGCCTTGTCACCATTTGCCTCTAGCACACCATCTTTCAGCATTTGAATGATGGTGCTGATAACATTCTCAACAGCATGAGCATGAGCAAAAAAGATTGCCTTAAGTAGTTTTTCTTCCTGCACAGGATGAATGGCATCAGACTCTGTAGGGAAATCCTCAATCTCAAGGATTTCATTGATAACATGCTTGGTCACACTAGCCCCACCCTTGCCAATCAAGTGGGCCTTGCTTTCCTCAAAAGCCTCAATGCACTCTCTTTGCCAGTCAGCTTTCTTACTCATAGCTTGTAACTCCTTATTGGTTTGATCGGTACACCTTTAACCTATAACACTCAAACAACTACCCACAAATTTTTTTGCTGATATTTGTTATAACATGATAAGGTATATTTCTTCTGATAGCAAGTTTTGTTAATCCCCCTTTCTTTTCATGTGCCCTACGAATAGCTTTTTTCAAATTAGAAATATTGTATTCGTATTTTTTTGGTCTGCCAGCTTTTTGCAAATTTATTTTTCTGCTTTTTGCAAAATAATAAATTTGCTTTAAGGACAAACCAAATTGCTTTGCCACCAAAGTGGCATTTCTGGTTAATTCCAAAGCTGCTTTTATTTCTTTAATTTTGTCCTTTATCATTCTGCATACCTAATGTAATCCGATGGAATATCCCAAATCCGGGTATCTGCGTCCAAAAGATCGTTATCTGCCTCACAATGGACAGACCACATTTCAACAAGGTTTTTCTGGTAGCACTTAGTTTCAGCAACGAATTTATAGCCTTGAGGAAGCAGTATGTTATGGCCAGCACCATTTTTAATTTTGAATGCTTTGTTAACAATTAATTGATGACGCTTTGGCATAACATAACCTCCCATGATGATGGGGGTTAAACAGTTTGCCCCCTGACCCATAGTACAGGGCCAGAGGGCAAGCTAGTACATCTAACAAGAATTTTTTTAGCCAAACCTACGGGGAGGTCGCTGGAAAGGCACAGGCTGAAAAGGCATGGGTGGATATGTGTTTACCACATAACTCGGCACAAGTCTGGATTGCTTAACATTTTTGGCAGCAAATTGCAGACCTTCAAAGTCACCTTTGGATGCTGTTTCCAACCTACGGCCAAATGCAATCAAAGCATTAAACTCAAGGTTCTGATTAATCTTACAAGCATCTACTGCTGAACTCAAAATCAGCCTTGCCAGTTGCTCTGCCATGCTTGGCTCCATAGCAACTGTGAAAACACCATTGAATTCAGTTATAACATATTCTGGGTCTTCATTGTCACTACGGCTGTGCTTATTTGCCTTAGCATCTGAAAAGGCATCAACCACATCAAACCAATCTTCCTTTGCCTCATTAGGCAAAGTTTCAATTAGGTCTTTCAACAACTCAACAAAACGCTGATTAAAAATAATGTGAACTTGCCGATTGAAAAGAGAAACATTGAACTGTGGCTTAAAAAACTTGCTGTCCATAACATACTCCTTTTAAAATAAAAAATAAGAATTTAACTTGGTAAACTTTCTACATATTCAATCAGCAACCTCCTAGTAAAAAATGCCCTAGTTACCTTGTAACCTTGGCTGTTAAGCCAAGTGATCGTATATGGGCCATTTGTGTTGACCTCAATATTACGCTTACAAGGTTGACCATCGCCTTCCATAGCACCTCTCCTTAATTAGGGCATATTGGATTCGAACCAATAACCTACAGAGTCATGTTTGTGCTAATTACTTAGCTCCATGGACTTTACCTTCACCATAGCTTGCGCTTTAGGTGGTAGCCGTCAAGTCTCTACACCTTCCTATTTCTAGGCTTGGCTCGGTATTGCCCTCGACTTTACGCTAGGGTTCCACCGACTTTGACTACTTACACTTATAAGGTTTCCCTCATAAGGCCCGATTTTCAGAAATCTGTTGCGCTGTCCAGTTGCGCCAATGCCCCATTTGCCAGCTTGTGGCCAGCATTCAATTATACATCATTTTCAGGCGGCTTAGTTACTCCATATCCAAAATTAATCAAAATCATTTCGCACAAATTTAAAAATTCATTTAAAAGCAAATCTCCTTTCATTTGATTAGCATCTGGAATCGTGACTCCAAGATTATCCATGGTGTTATTTCCTCCTCTTGATCTAGGAACGATGTGATCTAGGGTAAATGATTCAGCTTCGTTAAAAAATACTTTCTGACCTGTTAAATAGCAGTTTGTTTCGTTTCCATATTTTTTAAGAATGTCCTTATATGTGAAATTCCTTTCTTTGCCTCTATGAAAATGTGTCACTCTATTTTGCATACATTTATTTAAATCAGATTTAAAATGACACACCTTATTAAGCAAAGGATTATTGTTTCTATATTCATTGGTTCTTTTTCTTAGTTTTTCTTTTTGTCCCTCGCCACAATGATAACTTATAGTTGCCTTGGAACATCCAAGTGTTTCTTGAATTTGCTTATAGCTTTTACCCTCTGCTCTTAATTTTAAAATTTGTTCTTTCATAATTACCCCTACTTAAATAAGTAAGGGTTCGATTATTTTAAAATTTAATCGAACAAAATTTTAAATTTATTTCTCCTCTACTATAATAAAATATATTCCGCTCTGGCTGAGAAGTTTAGGCACCGGTTTTGTAAACCGGACAAGTTGGGAGCGTTACCCAAGGGCGGATTTACTCTTCACAGTAGATAGTACCACTCAATACTTTGCATTTAATCTGATGTTTATAAATTTCAAGTTCTCTTTCAGCATTTCATAATCATTCACTCCAATGATCATGGTTAAAAATATTGCTAGACCAAGATTCACGATATTCGAGCCAAGGAAGCTCCCGGCTTCAGCCGGGGGAGGAATTGGCTCATAATAAAAATAAATAATTTTTTAGTCAAGTGATGTTTTTTTTCAATGACAAGCGTATATAATTATAACATGAAGGCTACGCTGAAAATAAAGTTGCTGACCAATCCAGACGAATCCAAGAAGCTCTTGGAAACTATGGAAGTGTTTAATACAGCTTGCCAAGAAATTGCTGAAGTTTGCTATAAGAACCAATCAGCAAACAAAGTAACAATTCAAAAAGAAGTTTATTACAATATCAAGGCAAAATACAATCTGTCTGCACAATTAGTAATTCGTTGTATTGCAAAAGCATGTGAATCATATGCTAAAAATAAAAAGATTTGCCCTAAAATTAAAAAACATGGATCAGTAACATATGACCAAAGAATATTGGCTTTTAAAGGATTGGACAAAGTCAGCATTACAACAATCTACGGAAGACTAAAGATACCTGTTTTAATTAGAGATTATTTTAGAGGTCATGCCAGTAGAATGAAAGGTCAATGTGACCTTCTTTATATCAATAAAGAATTTTATCTCTATGCTACTTGTGACCTACCAGAAGATAAAACTGTTGATATTAAAAATGTTATTGGTGTTGATTTGGGTGTAACTAATATTGCTGTTACATCTGAAAAAGAATTCTTTTCAAATGAAAAAGTTGAAAACAAAAGAAGCAAATATGCAAAGTTAAGAAAACACTTACAAAAGAAGCAAACTAAATCAGCCAAGAGAAAACTGAGAACGATTAGTGGTAAAGAGTCAAGATTTAGAAAGGATGTTAATCACCAGATAAGTAAGAAGATTGTTTCTAAGGCAAAAAGCACAAACTCTGCAATAGCACTTGAAGATCTCAAGGGCATTAAAGAGCGGACAATTGTTAAAAAATGCCGAAAGAAACAAAGAGACAAACGGAACGCTTGGAGCTTTCATCAGCTAAGGCTTTTCATTCAGTATAAAGCAAAACTAGCTGGCGTTCCTGTTGTCATAGTGAATCCTGCTTATACATCAATTATGTGCCCTAAGTGTACAGCAATTGATAAGGAGAACAGGAAGACACAAAGTGAATTTTGTTGCACAGGTTGCAACTTTACCGAACATGCTGATGTAGTGGGATCAATTAACATTGCATCAGCAGGAGCCGCATCAATCGGCTTAATGTCGTCCGCTAACCAGTTGCAAAAAGCTAGTTAGAATTGGAATGACAAGCTCCCGGCTTCAGCCGGGGGTAGTTGACTAGCGCACCAATTTTTATGGAACATACTAGACATGCAATGGTCTTCACTCATAACATTAGCATGAATACCTTTTGCTGGCAATCTTATTGGCAAAAGATGAGTATAACGAAATTTAAAGTTTGTGTCATAGAAAGCTTGTGTTTCTCCTTTTATATTGCAAAAGTTATTCAAGAACATTGAGTCCTCCTTATCCCAAATAATCAAGCCAAAAGCTTTCGAGCATACATCTGCGCCAACAAATTCCGACTTGACTAGTGAAAAGATTTTCGCTGAAAACCTGTGAAATTGCGATGTCCTCTGAAAAGGCATTGTAGTTCCAGTAGTCCCCAAACACCTCGTTGTCATCATCAATCAAATTTTTTCGGTGTTGCCAATTTATCATTCATCCTCCCAGTCATCAGTTTGTTCCAGATCATCTTCCTCATCCTCATCATCATCATAACTACAATCTTCCCAATCATCTGTTTGGTCTGGTTCTTGCATCATTTGTTCCTTTGTGTACACTTAACCCTGCCGTTTCAAACAACTACCCACAAAAAACAAAGATATCAAAATCAAGGTTGTTCTTTAAAGACTAAAGAGTGCTGTGATTGAAAATAAGATTGCAAAGGTTCAACAATATCTGGGTGATTATTATAAATTCTAATTAGCCTGCCCTCCGACATAGTTGATGTTCTAAACCCATGAGATATCCTTTTGCAACTAGCAAATAGTCTATGGGTATGAAATGCCGATCCAGCAGGTTTATTGATGCACCTAAATACCATATTTTTTGTCACTCCACGATACCTTATCACCAAATATTGTTGAATATAAGACTTCTTGAGCAAATATAAAAGAATAATTGTTGCTTAAACCAAAATCGATAGCAAAAATGCGTGGGTGGTGGTTGAGGCCAAACAATTCACCGACAATACCAGCATTTCTAAAATACATTTAAATATACTTCCTATGGTTCAAACTCAACAAAAGAGTATGGACTTGCCACACGATAGCTTACCACCAGCCGAAAGGATTTACTTCCGCCCTTTCCTTATTCCATTCCCAGTTTTTATTTGTAGCTCGTCGTTCACGAAAGCAACCAGACACGGAATATCCTCGCCCATACTTACTATAAAAATATACTTTATTGCTTAACACATAGAAAGCTCCTCCTCTAAAAAAAACACAATTTCTTAATTTAACATTCCATGCGAATGTTAAAAACATTATACCTCCTATGGTTCAAACTCAACAAAAGAATATGGGATGTCATAGGCTTTACCATCTGTGCATTGCAGCAGAATGTGTTCCACACCATTCTCTGTTGATGCTTTTAGAGCATAAGCCTTAAATTTATCGCCCTTCTGGTAACGATCAAACGAACGGGCTGCAATGATAGTGAGAACCTTGTCAGGCATTCTTATCCTCCACTAGTTGTTTAATGTTGTAATAGGAACCATCTTCCAGCCAGATAACACCTTCACTAATTTCTGCTTTGCAATTACATACTGACAGTTCTTTTAGAATGCCAATGATTTTCATAAGTGTTTGGCAATCTGCACTTACATGTCCATTAGTCAAAACTTGTTTTCCATCTTTTTCAATTAGATTAAACATGATTATTCCTAGTTAAATTTTGCCTGAATCTCATCTGCAAACTTTTGTTTTTCATCTGGGTTTATTGCAAAGCTATCAAATAGAGGTTCAAAGTCCACAAGAACCTCTTTACCTTCACTATGAACAGTCAATTTCAGAACATCATGTTCATCAAAATGCCAGACATAGTAATAGTTTGCCCCAAAATCATAATTATCAATAATTTGTTTCATTCTGGCATCATCAACAACATCTGACTCACCAAAACTGTGAGGAGAGTCAAAAGACCTACACTTGTAATAGGCTTCTAGGAAATCAACAACAACATCCCTGCTAAATGGATGGGTTGGGATATAAATCTTCCTTCCCTTTTTAGTTAAAGTTTCCCTGTTGAAGGCATTCAGAAATTTGAAAATTTGGACTGAAGGGTAACCATCAAACTGCAAATACTGGTAACGAATCTTACCAGACTTGTCAGGGAAAAAGTGAACTGATCTTGTGCCCATGAATATTGTCTCCTTATAGTCCAAACCTTCCAAGTTGAATTGCCCTGTGTTTCATTGCTGCCCTTCCATCATCCATGCCTTCCTCATGGGCTGTGTCAAATAGTTTGTTTAGGACAGCAACTTCATGTGGGGTACACTTTTCAATAATGGGAATCAAATCCCTCCACAGAAGCCTGCCACCCCTGCAACCTACAACCTTGCCTTCCAAGTGGCGTTCATTATTCATAGTTACCTCCTTATACCTTTAACCCTGAAACATGTAAGAACCACCCACAGATTATTGTGATATCAAATTACATGACTAACTTTGAGAACTGCAAAGGTCATCATCAGAATAGAAAATCCAACAGAGAAAGTAAGTCCAAAGTAGATAAGGAATTGACCAAATTGTTCAAGAGATTCTTCAGCTTGCTGCTTGGCAAGCAATTGCTGCTGTTTAAGCCTCTTGGCCTCAAGAGCTTTTATATGAGCAGGTTTAGCATCTTCAATCCTTTTGGCTTCAGCAGCAGCTTTTTGAGCTTCAGCAGCAGCCTCTGCTGCTTGCTCATGGAGGTACTTAACACCTTTGTAGCCAAGCTGAATACCTTTCCAAGTAAGCCATGCTGCCCCAGCAACAGCAAGAATTGGAACAACAATCAGGGCAGCACCAGCAGCAGCATCAGATGGGTCAGAATGATAGCTTCTGGAAGTGGCCTTGTCTTTGCCACTAACCAGTCCATCTTCACTCCACCTTGGCTCATTACTTATTTTTGTAAGCTTTACCTTATAGTCTGTGCTACCACCCAAATCTTTATTAAAATTGCTCCTTACTTCCCTTTCAGCACAAGATTCATCCTTGGCACAAACTTCACCACTTGCATAATCCCCTTCAAATACTTTCCTTCCCTTCTTGTAATCATGGCTGTGCATACCAGAATGAGTGACCTTGATTGTATAAGCAAAAGTTGGCATAGCTAAACCTCATAGTGTTGGTGACCAGTACACCTTTAACCCTTTCGGCTCAAACAAGAACCCACAGATTATTTTGATATAACTTATTATTTGTTATTCTCAATCCTAACCAATGTTATGGTTTTGATTAATGTTATTGTTTCAATTAAACAAATTCTATTACACATAAAAATCCCCTTAAAGAATTATATCTTTAAGGGGATTTTTGACTAATTATAAAATGATATCAAATGCTAATCGGCAACTAATCTTTTTTTATTCTCTGCAAGGGGGTCAAACTCAATTTGTCGGCTTACACAAATCCATTCATTAGCTGGAAGGATGATGGTGTTATGCTCATCATGCCCTACCTTCATTTCCTTATGGGAACGAATGTAAATATCACCATTCTCATCCACATAGCTCTCAGAATCAGAAATATCAGTTGTTAGCCTATGGGCGTGGCCCGTTAGCTCACCATAAGCAAATATACCATCTGATTTCTTTTTCAATCCCTTGCTAGGAATCTTATCTACTTTCTTGAAAAGGATATCACCTTGACGGGCGAGAAAATTCGACATAACCAACCTACCTTTCATAAAGGGACTAACTAATCATACCACAAAACAACACTCTGTCAAGTCTCTTGACTTGGATTATATTCACTTTCCTTCATATTGAAAGTCCAAGCAATTGCCTCCTTACAAGTCTTAACTGTAGGTGGCACACACAGATAATAACGCTTAAATGTCCCATCGGGTTCTTGTGTTGAATTCCAAACTGCTACATAAGCAACTGGTTCATCAAATATACCCTTGATGTGAAACAATTCAGCATCAATCTTTGCATCTTTATGTATAGTCTTGGCATTCTTACTTTTACGAATTGCCTCAAACCCTACAATCTTCATCCCAACAAAACGCAATTCGGCATTTGGATTTTTCAAAACTTCTTCAACAGTCAACAATTCAGGCTTATTAATTGCCTGATGGTATTTCAAAGGGATACGAATATTTTCATAGTAATAATGGATAGAGCCATAGATGTCGGCATCTACGCCATGTTTCCGACCATTCTGATACCAGATGATACGGGTAGGGGAACGGAAGGCTGGCTGATGGTCGGCATGAAGATTACCATCCTCATTACGGATTTGAATGATTCCCTCTTCTTTACTGCTGAAAGGGAATTCCTTACCCATGTAATCCAAACGGGCTTTCCAAGCTTCAAATCCTTTATTCTTCACAGCTTATCTCCTTAAGGTACTTACTTGTAACATACACCTTTACTTGCTGCAAATTCTCTGGAACTTGCAGGAAAAGTTCGGCATTGGTGTCCAACGCCTGTATTGTTAAGTCTGGCTCCTGTGAGCCATCGGAATAATAAGAAAATTGCAAATTTAAATTTTCAAATTTAAAACTTTTTATTAAATTGATGAAGTCCATGAATTAATTAAGTTAATCTGGCAAAAGCTTTGCCTTTTTAACTGGAACATAATGAAAGAATCCTTCTGTCTTGACCATAATAGTTTTTCCAAATCTGGAATCTTCAATCAAGCCAACCACCCTGCCAGTCAAGGTTTTGCCAGCTTCTGTAAACTTAACATTATCATCTAAACGAATCATAAGTTATACTCCTTTATTGATCCCACACCTGTGCCAAACCCATCCTAGCCTCCCTTTCTGAAATACCATGCTGCACTACAAGAGTCTGCACTTGAATTTCCCGTAGCCTTTGTTGTTCTTTACTATTGGCAATTGACCTTTTTTCATCAGCATCAATTGATTGTTGTTCCAGTATATCATCTATTTCAAGCATATCCTCATTGTCACTTACAACCAAGTTATAGGTCAAATCCATTTCTGAACCAAAGTATGTGTCAAATACCTTTACTAGGTGGTCATAATTACCAGCCATCATTTCTTGAGCAACCAAATTTGGATCAAGACCATATTTTGGAGCCAAATTTCTTGCAGTAGATAGCAGATGAAAAGCATTCCCATGTGGAGAACTCAAGTCAACAATTGGCTTTCTGATGATCCTGTGTGCAAATATTGCCATTGTTATGACTCCAAGCACTTGAAAATACTTTCAACCTTGGGACAATCAAGCCTACCATCCTCTAGTGCATCTTTATATAACAAATCAATCTGCTGCTCATCACAATCACCATAGGGTGTCTGTCCATAACTTTGCCCCATTAAACAGTCAACAGCAAATTCAAATCTGGAATTAGCCAAATCTTCCCTAAGATGCTTAATGTCATAAGCAACCAACCAGTTAATCTTTTGTTCTTTAGTCATTACTGTTCCTCCTGTGTTCTAAACCATAATGGCCGAAACAAGAACCCACAGATTATTGTGATATCACCTGTCAATCAACATAAACAAGAATTTCTTTGCCATAATGTTTATCCAAAATAAAACCCGGAGAGCAACTGCAAAAACTACATCCAGCAAGGCTGTCCCATTTAAATTTAATTTTAAATTTAATTCCAAGGTGATTTAAAACTTCTGGAAGAATGTGTTTTATATAATCTTCATATGGTCTATTTGTTCTGTTTTTAATATTATCTTCAACCGTTTCACCATTGTGAAAAATAAAAACTTTAGTTTTAGATGGATTACCGTTTTTTGTTGGCAAGCCTTCTCTTTCCCTAATCTCTGTAATCTTAAACATAAAAAATCCCCCTTGATGCAATAATAGCATTAAGGGGGATTGTGTCAAGAAAATTATGGCTGGGTTATATCAACCCAACTGGATCACTCATCCAAAGGGGCAAATGCCCAATTGGGCTGGTATACCAACTCCACAGCATTCAAGCTAATGACAACACTTGATCCAATTGGATCTTCATTAGATGGACGCTCTTGACTAGATGCACCAGAACTCTCTACAGCCCTAGCTTGTGCTAGCACCAGAAAGTCCTCACCCACTACAGAGAGGATTCCCCTGTAGTTAAAACGGGCACACAGCACAGCCAGAGGCTGACCTACATACCCTTCCAAGGCATCCCTCATAACCTTGGCCTTAGTAGTCTCAACAGGAACCAACTCATGTCCAACCTTCTTCTTAGCCATTTCTCAAACTCCTTCTTTAAAAAGTAACAAGGTGGTGTGCCCTTGTTAGTATACAGCCCCCACACCGGGATTTAACTCAAAATTCTATTCTTTGATTTTAATCTCAACATCAATTTGATTAAACGCAATCAGTTCCTCAACTTCTTTCTCTGTCAATGAACTCCCAACTTTTGGATCAACTGTATTGTGAGCCTTGCTTACAATATAATTGCTGTGATGGGAAACCTTGACCAATACCAACTTCTTTTTCAACATCTAATTTACTCCTTGTAAAATGTTTAAATTACCCAAGCTAGAGATACTTTCATTCTTTTTCTCCTTTGTCATTATTTGGCACGAAACCATATCTATTGTCGCCACAAGTAGCAATGCCACCATAAGTCTTTTTAAAACTCTTCAAACGCTCAAGCCTAATTTGAGCAAGCTTAATTGCAGCCTTAACATTCTTGGCTTGCACATTGTACCCCCTGACCACTTTATTACCATCCATAGTCTCATACTGTATTTCTACTAACCACTTCATTTGTTTTCACTCCAATATTTTAACATGGCTTTCTTTGCATCATCATAACTCAACCCATGATTTTTAACCACTTTTTCAATTTCACTCTTCTGTTCTTTTGTTAGTTTTTGCTCATCATCTTCTTTTGTTAGTTTTTGCTCATCATCACACTTGCATGGATGCCTGCTACATTCACAACAGCATATACATCTATGATCAGGTTTGCCACACTCACTACACTCTCCATCATCATCTTCTTCATCTTCATCATCTTCATAATCATTACAATCACAGTAATCCCAATGTAAGTCACAATTATCACAGATTTCTGTTTCATCAACCTTTTCTTCTTCTTCACTCATTTCCGAATTCCTCCCCAAACACTTCCTTTTCACTTAATCCATTATCATCAACAGCTTGATCCTGTACGGCATCAATAAGGCTCAACAAACCTTCCAGTTCAGGATGCTTATCCCAAAGTTCAATCAAAGCAACCTTCTGCTTCCTCAACTCTGCCCAGTCAATATTCAACTTAACAATAACTTCCATAGCTCCCTCCCATATTGAAGTGACTTTACATCTTTAACCCTCATCCCCCAAACAAGAACCCACAAATTATTGTTATATCACTCTTAATCCATCCACTTGTTTACATCCTTAAACTCTCTACTGGATGCCATAATGAACCAAGGTGAGCTTGGATCAAGATGTTTATCAAACCCACCAAAAAAAGGTTTCTTCTTAATTAAAAAATATTGTTTTGCCAAAAAATACTTGCTATATTCATCAAACCAAAGAACATAAATGTTCAAACCAAGCTTCTTGATAGCTTGTGCTAAAGTTCCATTGTGAAATTTAGCATCTTCAAAACGCCAACGAAAACTCTCCAATAGCTTTTTCTGCACACTTTTTACTTTGCTTTTAATAGCCATATCCATACTTGTATCAGAAATAAAAAAAACATCCTGAGCTTCAATAATCATTTTTAGTCTCCTTGACCTTTTGGTTACTTCCTTAACCCTCATCCCACAAACAAGAACCCACAGATTATTTTGATATCATCCATAAAAAGACCAAACAGAATCTAATTTCCTAAAACTATTCCACGATGATGATCCAAAGTTTTTGCCTGTAAATACATCAGAATAAAATGAATTGAATACTTGTGTGCTACAAATTATGTTAACTGAATTAATTAACACCTAATTACTCCTTGCCCAATACTTCCTAAGACTAGTTATCGCATCTTCCCTTTCCATCCCATAAGTGTTTACCAACCTAGATACCTGTGCCTCTTGATCTGATGTTAAAATTTCAGGTTTATCTTCAAGATTATTTTTAAAAGGATTAAATTGCCTATAAATCTCCCAAAAATTTGGCATAGGTTTTGTTTCACATTTTGAACAAAAACCCGTTATGAATCCTTTTGCTTTCCAATCACTATCATACTCCTTATCACATCTTCTACAATTAGCCATAAGCCCTCCTTAGTACCATTCAGGTTTTTCTCTACTACCCCAATCTGCAATGTGTGCTTTACCCTTCCTGTAATATTCCCTGTAACTCAAAACAGGATCAGCAACCTTGTACTCATCTGGCATGGCTAATGCAAATGGAGTTAAACCCAAACTAGGTATTACATCACTCTTGTCTATACAATACTCAATCACCTCTTGACACTTGTGTACCTTGCTATACCTATGAGTATACTCAATACACAACTCTAATCCTAATTCACATAACCATAAGAAATTTTCCCTGCTCTGCCCTGCCCACAAGGTGCAAGGATGCTTTTGATGTACTGGCAAATAAGGGGAATAAACTTTGTTCTTTACCAGATTTGTACACAACATCTGAGCAGACTCTAACGGCATCTTGACCACATGTTTGCTTATGTGTGACTTTGCACACTTGTGTATATCCCTGTCTAGCACAAATATATTCAAGGGCTTCGCCTCCCATTGAGTATAATTGAATTAATCCATCAGCCCTGCATTAAGAAACTCAGCAGACTTGGCCTTCCACTTAATTTTGAAAAGTTGATGACGCTTCCCATCCCAGAAGCCCCTGACCCAAACATTAGGAATATCCTTATACTTCTTGACCCAATCCAGCTTGTCCCCCTCCCTGCTCAAAGGCTCAGGAAGGTCAGCACCAGCCCACAACGCTTCAGCAACCTTTGTCCGTTCCAAGTCCAACATAGTAAAGACTCCTAGTGATTTAATGAATTATCAAAGTCCATTTCAAGACAATCAGCAAAGATAATTACTGACTTCTCTTCTTTGCCAGCACAATATTCACAAAGGTCATTATCATTCAAATCCATGATTCCATGCTCATCTTCAACAGGCTCCAAGCACTTTTTGCAACAATCCATTAAGGAACTCCTAGTGGTTATGGTTACTCCTTTAACCCTCTAACCCCAAACAAGAACCCACAGATTTTTATGATATCTTCCGCTTATCAATTACCTTATAACCAAAATAGCCAAAGTTGACTACAATTTTTTCATACATATCATCAATCTCTCCCTCAACCAAATGCAACTCCTTGTTGACCTTGTCAAACACATATATCTGACCATTCATAGGCAGACCCCACCTGCCCCCATTTTTCATCTGCTCTATCATATTGTTAGTCCATACCAAATCACTTGGCCTTGGGGTGTACTTTCTACTTACCATAACAACCACTCCTACAGGTAATTAGGAAATCCACAAAGACCCTCATGCATACAATCCATGCTACAATATTCATCTTCCATATTCTGCTTATCCAAGTTTTTCTTGTTAACTTCAAATTCTTTATTACAAAACTCACAAGACTTTTTTACAGTTTCACCATATGCTCTTGACACCACTTCTTCCATGACCTCAAAAGACTCCATGCAGACTTCACTACAAATGCTCTCCCTATCACTCAAACTGTCCCATGCAAAATGGTCACCACAAGCCCTGCATGTTTTAGGGGATTCAGTAGGAACTTCAACCTTGTCCCCCTCCACATTCAGGCTTTCTCCTACAGAATATGAACCACTCCTCAAAAGACTATTCTGATACTTCTTAATGCTCTTTACATTAGAACCATCCTTAATAAGATTGCACATCCTAACATTGGAACTAGGACTCTCAGAAAATTTGTTTGCCATGTCAAAATAAAATTTCTGGGGTGTAAAGGTCATGCCAACCTTATATTGCATGATCCCCCTTTCAGGTATGTAAAGGGTGAATACCAAAGTATCTGTACTATGCAACGGCCCCACACCTGTGTTTTTCTCAAAGTAATCTGTAAATATCTTCTTGTCCTTTTCAATATAATGCTGCTTTTCTGTATCAGAATATATGGTTCTACCATTCACAGCTACATTAAGCTCTCTGTGAACAGTCATAAATTGACCAGTCAGCCTTCCAGTCCTAATCCTGTAACCAATAATCTTCTCATGCAAGTTTAAAGCACTTTTCTCTGCATGACTCAAATACTTATTTAATTCATCTTCAGTCTTGCAAATGTCTGACCAATAATCCTGATGAGCTTCCAGACTAACTTCCATGTGCCTCTTTTTACCAGTCTCATCTTTGAAAAACATCAACATCAAATTGCTGTCACCCTTGAACATGGGAAAGCTTATAGCCATTTTGTCATGGAGATCATTGTTATATTCCCTCTTCTCCATCTGATTTTTAATTAATTTATTCATTCTTTCAGAATAGGCAAACAGGAAATGAATTACAAAATCTGTATCTTCAAAGTAACTGTTTTTTAATTCTTCAGAAATTACCATAGCTTGCCCTCCTAATATGTCTTTAACCCTCCTCCCTGTAACAATGACCACAAAAAATAATGATATCAATAACAATCAGACTAATCATCTGATATAAAAGGAATTGATTCAAATTCAAAACTACCAAAAACCTTACTATAATATGAATCAAAAACACAACAATAGTCACTTGGCCTACCAAACAATCCTAAACCCCAATCAGCATTAAAATTGGTAGATGCCAACCCATGCAACATATTGCTGTTATTGAAATTATTATTAAACATAGTCATCTCCCTTGGCTACTAGACTTTTTAAAATGGGATGTTTTAATCATCTTTCCCCCAACTTGTAAAAGATTTCCATTTATTTTCTTCAAAGCAATCACAAATTGTGTGACTGCGACGAAAGCCGACACTCATAAATTCTCTATTTTCAAATTGCCTTGACACAACATAGGTACGCTTGCGCCCGAATACGGCCCCATCTGCTACTACAGCAGAAGTAAAATTAAGAAACATAGTCATCTACTCCTTACTGTGTTACATCGGAAGACTGGCGATAAAGACCAGTTCAACCATAACTTACTCCTAGTTCAACTGTACCATGACCAATATTCAAATAAACCAAAGCTACCTGACTGTTTCCTACCTTCTGCGGCAAAACAACACCATTCGTATACTCCCCAATCCCTATTACAATTTAAATAACTAAGCGAATGGTTGTCTGCCCAACACCTGCTAAGTGGTTCTCCTGTATAGACTGTACGCATACTTAATCCCTCCCTACTCCTTTTTTACAAATCAGATGGCTTTCCTATTCCATGAAATTTGTAATTGCCTTTCTTGATCTCTGCAATATCTGCTTCCAACGCTTGCTGATAAGATGGATGTTTAATTTCCTTGTCTTTACAATTAAGACAAATTATGTCTTCATTAAACATAGACATGATGCTAGGGTTGGCTGCACCCAAACACCTTTCGCATATTTTGGTCATGGTAGCTCCTTAAAACGACTGTTGTGGTGGCATCCGAGTCGCTTCCCACCCAGATTCTGTTGGTATAGATGATTAATCATCTATCGTAGTCGCTCCACTTGAAGCAACCACCACAGGGGCCAGAAAGGGAAAGAAGCCCCCCAGCCGTTGATTCATTGAAGACTAATTGTATTTTGATTTAGCATTCTTGTACAAGTCTTTGAACCTACCATCCATTTGCCCCTCCATTTTTTTCCATTCACCAATCAACTCCCTCTGACTGTTAATTTCTCTTGTCCATAGCTCCTCCCCTTTTGGATGCACAAAGGTTACTATAATCACATCTACTGTAAATGGCCTCATCTCCCTTGGAATTTCCATGAGAGTGTCTACTGACAATTTGCTTTTCACATTCATCCTTGTCATAGCTGCTTCTGCAACAAAAGCAAAACCATTATCTATAACCTTCTCAGCAATCATCTTCTTAAGAGCATACACCATTGCCTTGGTTGACCCTGCTTGTGAAAGGTCACCCCTGCATGTCTGACCCTTGAACTTACCAAAAAATGTTGGACGAACAGTTTCATCCTGACCATCCAAGTCTTCACTCAAAAATGAAAGAAACTCCACCTTCTCATCTTCTGTCTCAAACATACCAAGCCTCCTTTGCAATTAGTCCTCTAGGTCACACTCCCAAAAAGGTTCTCCCATATCACTCTCATCATCATCATCATCATCATCATCATCATCAACATCATCATCAAATTCATAATCCTCATTGATGTTGTCATCTACCCAATGAAAATCCTGAAGACAGTCATAACATATGAAGGTGCCACTATCATTTGTAATGTCTTCAACTGGCACCTTGGTGTCACAACACTCACAAAGCTTGGTCTTGGTCTTACCCATACATGCCCCTTAGGTGTTAATGGAAATGACCTTCAACACCTTTTACCCATCACAATCGAACAAGCACCCACCCAAAATATTGTTATAGTCTGATATCAACCACACCGTCATTTGCCCCATGGGACCCCTCACTGACCCCAAACCACACTCATTTGAATGTTATACATCGCCGTTATAGATGACTCCTATAACAAACCACACTTATTTAAATTAAAAATATCTCCGAAAAAAGTTCCGGTTTGTTATAGGAAAAACTACACTTATTTATATTACCCAAAGTTCCGGGTCATTAAACTTCCGACTAACCACCCCCAAAACCACACTCGTTTGAATTCCCTATTCAAATAAGTGTGGTTTTTTCTTTTCAACCCCCACCCCACAAAACAAAAAACTAAAACAATTTAAATACAATTCAA
>Ga0255142_1000228_pt1 | contig 20891 bp, 9 predicted proteins | sample Atl_Cont_RepB_0h_FD_183181 | JGI IMG/M metagenome (GOLD analysis project Ga0255142, IMG submission 183181) | Freshwater microbial communities from Altamaha River, Georgia, United States - Atl_Cont_RepB_0h | ecosystem: Environmental > Aquatic > Freshwater > River | place: USA: Georgia | collected... | reverse complement strand
ACTATCCAATTGTAAGTTCAAACTATGATACAGAGCGATTCCTTCTAAAACATATTAAAGATCAATACTTAGCAAAAGGTTCAGAAGCGTCATATAAACTTTTATTCCGTTTATTGTTCGGTAAAGACGTTTACATGGACTATCCTGGTCAAAAGATGCTTCGTGTATCCGATGGTAAATGGACTCAAGATGTATCTTTGTTTGTTAAAGTAAATCAAGGTAATGCGATGGATATGATTGGTAAAACAATCGTTATCCAGACATCTAAAAAGATTTATAATACTGCTGTTGTTTCTGGTGTAGACTCTGCAAATATAATTACTGCTAACATTGAAAATGTCTTACCATTCGATAAAACAAATAACATTTATGAGTTATTCTTAGATAGAAATTTTTATGGTTCTATCTCTCCTGGGGATTCAGTAAAATTTGAATCACAATTTCAAGGGGAAATTTTAAAGAATACTAATAGAGTTAAAATTCAAAATCCAGGTGAAGGATTTAGACCTGGTATGGTTTTCCAAGTTTCTTCTGGTGAAGGAACACCGATTTGGTTTAAGGTTTTGAATACTTATGATAATGGTGGATTAAAAACAATTGATGTTATTAAATTTGCTTTGGGGTATTCAACTGATTTTTCTATTACAGTTCTCCCATCATCTGCTGTTTCTAGTAAAAAGAAAATCGGACAACAACCTGTCGCTATTACATATTCATTAGATGAAGGTACAATGGGTTATGTAAACATGATCTCAGGTGGTCATGGTTATACTTTACCACCTATTGTTACTCTTGGTGGTGTTGGTGGTACTGGAGCGACTGGCCACTCAGTAATACATAGTGGCGTTGTAACTTCAACTTTTGTTAGCGATAATGGTCAACAATATACATATATCCCACCAATAACATTTAGTGCTCCACCACCAGGAGGTGTTACAGCTACTGGTGTAGCTGAACTCGGAACAGGTTCTTTATCTGATAAAGTTGTAAGTATCAACATAACAAATGGTGGTTATGGTTATACAACCGCTCCAACTATTACAATAGGTGGTGATGGTAATGGAGCTGTAGCCTCTTGTGGAATTGAGAATGGTGTTGTTACAGCAGTTATTGTTGACACAATAGGTAAGAATTATAACACAGCGTTTGTTAATTTCTCAAACGCTGTTGGTGATACAACTGGTGTTGGCGCATCAGGCGAAGTTATTTTAGGACAAAAATATTCTTATACATATTCAGATAAAACTAACGGTTTTACTGAAAGTGGTTATATTAACTGGGGTGATTATTGGGCAGCTGAATATTCAGATGGTGCTTATGTAGGTACTGTTGCTCGTCAGTTCTTCGTTAATGCAAAAGATACTGTTTCTGGTAACCCAGCACTACTAAATGTATCATTAGGTGCTGTCGCTAAATACCCAGGATATTATAAAAATAATGATGGTTTCTTGGATGATTCTATGTTTATCCAAGACTCATATTATTATCAAGCATTCGCTTATGTATTAAAGATTGATGAACAGCTTCAATCGTACGCATCTATCGTACGATCAATGTTGCATCCATCTGGTATGGCTATGTTTGGTGAGTACAGTATTAACAACAAGATTAATCTTGAACTTGCTCTTACATCTCTCGTCAAATCTCTTGGTGTTACTTTATATGATAGCGTTTCTGAAATAACAGACAATTATTGGTATTTTAATATCGGTAAAGATCTTTCAGACTCTTTAAATTCATATAATTATGATTCATATTACAGATTTGATATTTTCAAATATCTAGAAGATTCAGCTACAATACTTGATCCAAATATTGAAACGTTGTTTGTTATTGGTAAATATTTTGGTTTTACAACAGATATTGTAAATCAACAAGTTTTACCAGAAGATTTGTTTGTTCAAACTTTTACTAAAGCTGTTTTAGATACAGATGCTGTTGTTACGATGCTTAATCCAACAACAGATTTTACAGAAGTATTTACTAAAAAGATTCTAGATACTGATTCTGTTGTCACAGTACCTGATAATACGAACGGAAATACTGGGGCTGCTCTAGATGTTGCCCTAAATAGTGATGGTACAAATACCTTATTCCAAGATGCTTTAAATGCAGCTACTTTTGGAAATACAGGATATGTTGTTATAGAACCATATGAAGAAGGTGGATACTTCGCCGAAGTATATGCCAATGGTTATGCTTCCACATGGTAAGATTTAAATTAAAAAAGGAGAAACTATGACTGAACAGTTAATTGATTCTGGCATTAAAGCCAAAGGTATGGTAAAAATTACCAAAACAAACGAACTTGGCGAAGTTACACAAGAATTCGAAGTCCCTAACTTAGTTGTTGCAACTGGTAAGATTTATATTGCAGGTAAGATGATCGCTCAAGCAGCCGACACTCCTACTCATATGTCACATATGGGTATTGGTACTGGTACTGCTTCTCCTGCTGATGCTGACACAACTCTTGGTACTCAAACTGGTCGTGTTCTATTGTCTGGTAACTTACAAGACAATAACTCTATTACTTACACTGCCACTTTCCCAGCAGGTACTGGTACTGGTGCTATTACTGAAGCTGGCATTTTCAATGCTTCTGTTTCTGGTACTATGTTATGTCGTACAGTATTCCCAGTTGTTAATAAACAAGCTGGTGATACAATCGCTGTTACTTGGAAAGTAACTGTAAGTTAATAAAAATATATTTGTTATGAAAAATAAACAGGATAACGGAATTAAATAAAAATGGCAACTACATCTCTTGTAAAAACCATTCTGTATAAATCTCTTGCAGAGGGTGTTTATCAGAACGTGGTCACACGTTCATCATCATATTTTTACTTTTTGGGTAAAACATTATCTTGGAATGATGAGAACGTTCCAGAAAATCCTGTTGATAGTTTAAATTACGAGCATGAAGTTCGTAACGAAATCATCACAATCAAAGAAATTAAACCGTCAGATGTTGCTTTCGTTGTAGATAGGAAAGATTGGGCTTCTGATGTAGTTTATGATATGTATGATGATCGTTTATGTGACGAAGTCCTTGGAATTAATCTTATTTCTGGTGGTGCTGGTTATATTAATATTGAAGATATTCAAATAAGTATTACTGGTGGTGGAGGTACAGGTGCAACAGCTGCTGTTTCTGAAATTGTAAATGGTGCTATTGCTGGCATTGTTTTATTATCACCAGGAACTGGATATACATCTGTACCACAAATTTCAATTACATCAGTATCGGGAACTGGTGCTGAAGCATCTGTTGTTATTGGTATGGCTAAATCTGGTGCGCAAAAAATTGAAGATGCAAATTTCTATGTTGTTACTGATGAATATAATGTGTATAAATGTTTGGATAATAATAATGGAGCATATTCCACAAATAAACCAACAGGAACACAATTAGAACCAATCACCACAGCTGATGGTTATGTTTGGAAATTTATGTATAATATTCCAATTAACCTTCGAAATAAATTTTATACTGACGAGTACATTCCTGTTGTATCAGCTTTGACTACCCATTTCTATTCCAATGGTACAATTGATAATATTTTTATTACAAACAGAGGTGTTGATTATTCAACTGCTTTAGTTTCTGTTCTAGGTGATGGTTACAAAGAATCTGATCCACTTTTTATAACACAAGCACAGATAGCTGAACCAGGAACTGGTTATACAAACCCAACAGTTACTTTTAGCCCACCGATTGGAACTGCTTCACCTTTTGTTGCGGGAAATAATGTAAACCTTGGTCAAACAATTTATAATACTTCCACTTCAGATTATTATGAAATTGTTACACCTGGAATTCTTTCATCAATTCCTCCAACTCATAGAGATGGTACTGTTTTAAATGGAACAACAGCTTTGAAGTATGTTGGTACAACATTAAAAGGTACACTTGAAACTGTAAATAATCAAAACCTAACATCTATTGATTTAGATAATCCTGGTGCTGGTTATACTTCTGCACCAACTGTTACAATAACAGATTCAACAGGTATTGGCGCATCAGCCCAAGCCATAATTGGAACTTCTTTAATTTCTGGTTTAACAATTGTTTCTGGTGGTAGTAATTATGTTTCTCCTCTGTTAACAATTGCAGGCGGTGGTGGATCTGGAGCAACAGCTATTGCAACAGTTACAAGTGGTGTAATAACAAATGTACAATTAATTACAGCTGGTTCTGGTTATACTTCTGTTCCAACAGTTATTATTGAAGATCCATCAGGTTTGGGTGCAAACATAACAGCATCTTTATCTGGTTCTCCTGTTCAACAGATAAACCTTATAACAAAAGGTTCTGGTTATACAAACCCAACTGTAACTATTACAGGTGGTGGTGGTGCTGGAGCAACTGCATCTGCTAATGTTGAAACTGGTGTTCTTGATAGTGTTGTTTTGAATGGTTCTGTTAGAGAAATCGTTATGATTAATTCTGGATCTGGTTATAATACAGCACCAGCAGTTACATTTTCAGGTGGTGGTGGTAATTATGCTGCAGCAAGATCTAAATTATATGCAGATAGAGTGATTTCAACCCATATCGTTGATCAGGGTATTAATTATACTTCTGCGCCAGACGTTTATTTTGGAACCCAATGGGCAAAATTTATGGAAGTATATACAAATGATCAAGTATATAATAACATAAATTTATATACAGTAGTTGATAATGGTTTCTTTGGTTCTATTGCTCCAACATGGGCTTCTGGAACTCAGATTACATCCCCATTATGGGTTTCAACAACTTCAGTTACAGCTGGAGATACTGTATATGTTCAAGATACAGTTCCCAGAATGTATGAAGTTATGACTACTGGATATACTGGAGCATATCCTCCAACTCATACAAGTGGCACCGTAAGTAATGGTGGTGTTTCTTTAAGATATATTGGTAAACCAGCATCACTTCGCAGAGACGGAACAATTGCTACTGGTTATGCAGTTTTACGATATGGTGCTGGATATTCAGCAACCCCTCTTGCGACAATTACTGACTCAACTGGAACTGGTGGTGAGATTAATTTCTTGACCACAAAATCTGAAGCAAGAGTTTCAGCTATTACAGAAAATGGACAAATTGTATATGTTGTTATTGACGATCCAGGAGTTGGATATACTAAAGCATCTCTTACTGTTTCTGGTGATGGTGAAGGTGCTAGTTTAGTTGCTGATCTTTCTCTAGGTGCTATTTCTTCTCAACAAGCAAATAATGAGATTCTAACTCCAGCTGGTACTATTGACGCAATCGCTGTTATATCTGGTGGATACTCATATGGTGTTGCCAATATAGCTATTGAGGGAGATGGTAGTGGAGCATCAGCAGAAGCTGTAATTGATCCAATTACAAACTCAATTGTTAAAATTAATATTACAAATCGAGGTGAAGGTTATACTTATGCCAACGTTAAAGTTGTTGGTAATGGTAATGGTGCAACTTTGCGTGCTATTATTTCACCTTTCGGTGGTCATGGTAAAAACTCACCAGAAGAACTATATTCTCGTTCTTTGATGTTCTATTCTAATATTTCTAATGACCTTAACCAAGGAACTATCGTTAACAACGACTATCGTCAAGTTGGTATTATTAAAGATCCACGTGTATTTGATGGATTTGAAAGATATCAAGGAACTATTGGTTCTGCGTGTTTCATTATTCAATCTCCGATTAACCCAGTAATATTCAGTCGAGATGATGACTTATATATTGAAAGAACAACAACACCAGAAATAGAATGGACTCAATCTTTACCTTTAACCATTGGCCAATTCTTATATTATGAAGATAGAATATATACCGTTGTTGTTTCTGGACTTGGTGGATCAACACCACCAACTACAACTACAGGTTCTGAAACTAATGGATTTGCAGTTCTAACATATGTTGGTTCTACTAAGTCTAAGAAAAGATACAGAATTATTTCTTTAACTGAAACAAGCGTTCTTGTACAGTCATTGGATAGTGACATCCCACAAGCTAATGATGTTTTTATCCAGACTAATAACATTACAAATAACTTTACTGCTATCACTGTTGGTTTACCGAATTTTGATAAATTTTCAGGTCAGTTAATGTATATTGACAATAAACAAGGTTTCACCCCATCTGGTGATGAAACAATTACTTTAAGAACTATCATTAGATTCTAACTAAATATAGTATTAGGTTTAACTTTATAAAAGAGAAAACGAATGGCACTAGACTTTAATACCGAACCGTACTTTGACGATTACCAAGATAATAAAGATTTTTATCGTGTTTTGTTCCGTCCAAGTTATGCAGTTCAGGCTCGTGAACTTACTCAATTACAAACTATTCTACAGAATCAAGTTTCTAGATTTGGTAACCATGTATTTAAAAATGGTTCTCAAGTTATTCCTGGCTCGGTAAACGTAGATAATAAAGTTCACTTCATTAAACTCGAACAGTTTACAGGTACTGTGGATATTACCACATATATTGAAACTCTAAAAAATAAAATTATTACAGGTGAAACTTCAGGTGTTAAGATGCGTGTTCTTGATACTTCTGGTGGTTCAGCTGTTGTTGATGATTTAAATATTCCAACTCTTTACTGTAAGATTGAAGGTACTGCAGAAGATAACGAAACACGTCGTTTACTTCCTGGTGAAAATATTACTGCTTTAATTGCAGATAACCAAATTTCAACTAACTTTCGTTTAAAAGAAGATCAGCTTAATGATATTACTGCTGTTGTTAAACTAACAGGTAATCTTGGAGAAACTCCAACAACTTATACTAATAACGCATCTTCAGACGTTCTCGGTTATGGTTATAGCGTTGACGTTGGCGCTGGTGTTTATTTCGTTGATGGTCTTTTTGTCCGTAACGACGACTTGAAATTATATGTAAGTCGTTTTACCAATAATCCATCTTGCCGTGTTGGTTTCAAAGTAACTGAAGCTGCTATTACACCAGAAGATGATGATTCTATATTAGATAACGCTACTGGTTCTTATAACTTCGCTGCTCCTGGTGCGCACCGTTATCAAATTAAATTATCTCTAGTCAAATTAGATTTAGTTGCAACAGACAACATTCGCTTTGTTGAATTAGTAAGAATAGTTGATGGTCGTGTTCAACAGAAAATTCAATCAGCATCTTATGCTGAACTTGAAAAGACTATGGCTCGTAGAACATATGATGAGTCTGGAAACTATGAAGTTAACAAATTTAAAATTTCTGTTCGTGAACATGCAAATGATGGATCGAATCAGGGTGTTTATGCTCCTCTAGCTGATGGAGCTATACCAGTTGATGGTGTAACATATGGTGATACAGATAAGATTGTTGTTGTTGTTGATCCAGGTAAAGCATATGTTAAAGGTTATGAAATTGAATCTGTTGCATCTCGTTTTATCGAGATCAACAAAGCACGTGAGATTGACGGAGATGAAGGAAACCATATACAGCGTGTTACAACTCAAACTATTGGTTTGAATATTGGAAACTATGCTGATGTTAAGAATGTATACAAAGCTCCATCTATCAGCACGTTTGAAAAAGTTTATTTAACAAATAAATTGCAACCTAGAGTTGCAACTGTAACTGCTACTGTTAATGGTTCAAACCAAATTACTGGTTTCACAATTATAGACGGTGGTGAAGGTTATACTTCTGCTCCAACTGTTACAATTGTTCCATCAACTGGAGCTGGAAGTGGCGCATCTGCTACCGCTGTTATCACAAACGGTAAAGTTACTGGTTTCACAAGTATTGTTGGTGGTACTAATTATAGTCAAACATATCCACCAGAAGTTCGTTTAACAAGTAATATATCAGTTGGTGCTGCTCCTTCTTCTTCTGATATAGTTGGTACTGCACGTGTTCGTTCATTCCAATTAGAGAGCGGAATATACAATACAACTTCTACTATCTACAAACTAGGTCTATTTGACGTTCAGATGTTCTCTGGTTATTCTTTTGAACGTGATGTTAAATCTATTGTTGGACAATCTAGTTCTGCTAATTTTACTGCAGATATTAATCCAGTATACACTCAATTATCTGGTACAGGTTCAATTAATCACAATTCAAACGCACTAAGCGGTCAAGGTACAATATTTACCGATCAAGTTAAAGTTGGTGATATAGTTTATGTGAATGACATCAAAGTTGGTACAGTAGGTTCTATTGGTGGTAATTATTCTATCACTCTTTCTTCAAATTATGTTTCAGATAGTTCTTCTAATATTACCAATGGTCGTATTACAATTTTTACTGCTGTTCTTAATGAGCCATCACAAGAAACATTATTATTCCCAGTTGGCTCATCAAATATTAAAACTTTACGTGGTCTACAAAACGGTGCTGATACATTAAAGAATACTTCATTAGTCGTTCGTCGTCAATTTCCAATAATGAATACTGCTACTAATAAAGCGCAGTTTGATGTTACAAATATTGATGAAACTTTCTTATCAGACAGTGATTTGTCCAACTATACCCTAATTAATGCTGACTCTAACCTACCAGTTAATGTTACAGCTTCAATGATAACATTTAACGATGATAGTCTTCGTAAAACTGTATATTTTAATTGGGTACCAAATGGCAATTATTATTTAATTGCCTCTGTTCAACAAACAGCAACAGCAGGACAAGAAAAAGTTAAAGCTCTTGATAAGTTAAATGGCGATCAAATTATAACAGATAAAAGAATAATTAATTCTACAACTATTGACTTAAACTATGCAGATATCTTTAAACTTGTAAGCGTAGAAATGACTCCAGGTTCTTACACATGGAACTCTGCAGCTGCTGTTGATATTACTGACCGTTATGAATTAGATAACGGTCAACGTTCTACATATTACACATATGGTAAGATTAAATTAAAACCAGGATATCAAGTTCCTAGCGGTGCTATCCGTATTCGTTACTGGTTCTTTGCAGTATCTAATCTTTATGATGGTAACTATTTCTCTGTTGATTCTTATACAACATCTTCTGGTGTTTCTTATGGAGAAATCCCATCATATTTTATTACAGATTCTTCATCAGGTAAGAAGACAGAAATTTCTCTAACAGATGTTATTGATTTCCGTCCAATTTTAACAACAACAAATTCATTTACACCACAACTTCCAAAACTTGGTTCTGACATGATTACACCTCATGCTAACTATGTTGGTCGTATCGATAAAATTGCATTAGATTCTTTTGGTAAATTTAATGTTATTACAGGTGTTCCAGGAACTGAACCAAAAGAACCAGAAGATTTAAAAGATGGAATGTCTATCGCGACAATTAAAATCCCACCTTATACTAAATCATCAAAAGATGTTGTAGTGACTCAGAAAGACAATCGTCGCTATACAATGCGTGATATTGGTCGCCTGGAGCGTCGTATTTCTAATCTTGAATATTATGTATCTCTTTCATTATTAGAAAAAGATACAGCAGAACTTCAAGTTACCGATGCAACTACTGGTTTAGATCGCTTTAAGAACGGGTTTATTGTTGACCAATTTACTGGTCATAATGTTGGTGATGTACAGAATCCAGATTATCGTGTTTCTATTGACACTGAAAATAGAATTCTACGTCCAATGCATTATACTAATGCGATTGACATTGTTGAAGATCTAGCCTCTGGTTCTGATCGTGGTAATAAATCATACCAAAAAACTGGAGATTTAATAACTTTACCATATGTTGAATCTGATTTTATTTTCAACAATAATGCAACTAGAACAATGGATATTCATGCCATCTCTATGGGTGCATTTAAGGGACAAATTAATTTATTCCCAGAAGGTGATAATTGGAAATCTATTAATCGTAAACCAGATCTAGTTGCGGTTGATGACAACAATTACGATGCCATCAAATATATGGCAGATCAACTTGGTGTAACTGGTACTAAGTGGAACGAATGGCAAACTAACTGGACTGCCCTTTCAAGCACAACTAAACAATTTGAGACACGCCAATGGGTTGGCAGAATCCAAGTAACTGGGTATGAACAAACGTTCACTGATTGGACTGGTTATCAAACTCGAGACGGCATTCAAACAACTTTAACTTCTTCAAATAATGCACAAAGTTATGGTGACCGTGTTGTGGATATGTCTTATATCCCTTATATGCGTTCTCGCCCAATTACTTTTATAGCAACAAATTTAAAAGGTAAAACACGTTTCTGGCCATTCTTTGATAATGTTCCAGTTTCTGACTATGTAATACCTGCTGATAAGTTTGTTGTTCAACGTGTTGGTAATTCTTTAATGAATTTCTCAGAGTATGATTTACAAAATAATATTTTACAAGATGATCCGAAGAGAGCATTTAATGGACAAAAATATTACGATGTAATTGGAGAAGATGGTGGTCGCGTTGAACCAGCTTTTGGTATTGGTGATGTTTTAACTAACACAACTCATACTTCTACAAATATTGTTTCTATAAGTAATTTAACTTATCCATCAACAACATTTACTCTTGTTGTTTCTGATTCTACTGGTATAAAACCAGGACATCATGTTGTATTACATAATTTAAATTATAACAATTCAATTGATCTAAAAACTTATGATGACTATTCTGGAGGAACAATTCCATCAAGTGTTGGTATTGTTTCGACAACTTCAACTTCTAAAGAATTAAACCTTAAGAAATTTAAAGTAACTGCTGTTTCTGGTGGTACTATTACTCTTGCTAATGTTGACGGTTCTATTATAAATGCATTTAGTGCATATTCTACTGCATCATATTCTGATTTAAATAGAGGTAAGTTATATCGTTTGAAAGCATCAGGTGTAGTTTCCCATGGTGGAGATATTCTAACGAGCGATTCTTATGGTCCAATTACACAAGAAATTTATGTTGTGAATATTAAAAACGGTATAGCAGTTGGTGAGACATTGACTGGTTCTGTTACAATTGGAACTACTGGATCATATAATGGTGTTACTGTTACATCAATTAATGATTCAACAAGTCTTTTAGTAGCACCAACAATGCAAGAATTTGGTGATAAAATAGTAACGGATAATAATGGTTTGGCTGTTGGTGTTTTTTATATCCCACAAACTGAAGAGTTATCATTCCGTACTGGAGAGAGAACTTTCAAACTAACTGATAACCAGTCTAATAGCAATGCCTCTTTTGACTCTATTGGTTCTGCAGTTTACTATGCACAAGGTATTTCATTAGATAAAGAAAGAACAATTGTTTCTTCTCGTTCAGTTGAGTTTGTAACTTCTGCTAATTATCAAGATTCTCGCGATTTGGGTATTCCTAATGTTCGTAGAACAACTACTGATACTAAAGTTTTATACCAATATCAATATGATCCACTGGCTCAAACATTTACTGTTAATAGTCCAGGTGGTTGTTTTATAACTTCTATTGATTTGTATTTCGCTGAAGCTGGTCGTCGTCCAATTAGCGTTGAACTTAGAAATACTGACAATGGTGTGCCTTCTTCAACTAAAGTAATTCCATTCTCTAGAGTAACTAAAACACCAGATCAGATTAGTACATCTGACGATAGTTCAGTCGCTACAACATACAAGTTTAAGTCTCCAATTTATCTACAAGATAATGAAACATATGCGTTTGTTGTTTTAACTGACGAACCAGGTGCTCAAATTTATGTTTCTGAAATGGGACAAACTGATATGTTGACTGGAAATACAATTGCTGGTCAACCATTAACTGGTTCATTATATGCTTCTCAAAATGCGAGAGAGTGGGAGATTCACACTCTCCTAGATGCTAAGTTTAATCTAAGAATAGCTAAATTTAATACAAACACTAATTGTGAATTATATTTAAGAAATTCTGATGTAGAAAAAATTACTTTAGAAAATAACCCCCTTCATATCACTAAAAATTCTACTAAAATTCGTGTATATGCGCAAAACCATGGGTTGTTAGCTGGAAACACATTCACTTTATCTGGATTTGCTCCAGGATATTACGGAGCAGCAAGTACAACTCTTGGTATTCCACATAGTTTATTAAACACTACACATACAGTTCTTGCTAGTGGTTTGGAGACAGATTCTTTTGTATTTAATTTAACAACAGTGGATTTATCTTCTAATAATCTATTGAGTGGAACTTCTTCTGATTTTATTACTGGTGATTATGGTGGAACTGGTTTACAGATAACTCGTGGTATGTTTATGGACACAATGTTCTTAAAATCTTCTGATTTGGTTTTCCCAGATACTAAGATTGATTACTACGTTAAGACAATGGATAGATCTCAAACATTTACAGGTTATGTTCCTTTTATTACTAATAATAATTTGAATTTCACCACTCGTATGCATGTTCCTTCTAAGCAAAATTATGTTTCTGTAAATAGCGTTGTTGTACCACCTGTTCAAATTCGTGCAGTATTATCTTCATCGAATGAGAATATATCACCAGTGATTGATATTCAACAACTATCTCTTTTTGCAGTTTCTAATCGTATTAATAATCAAACTGCTTCTGATATTAATATAGCAGAAATTGATACACGTGTATTGTTGAAAGCGACTGATTTAATTTCTGCTGATTTAACATTAACTGGAACAGGTACTGTTACATCTTCAGGAACTTCTGTAACTGGTTCTAGCACATCATTCACAACACAAGTTGTTGCAGGTAACGTGTTATGCAGAACTAGCGATAATGCTATTATTGGAACTGTATTAACAGTCAATAGTAATACTTCTATTACTCTTACTGCCACTGCTACAACTACTGTATCTGGCGTTGCGTTCTATATTAAATCTACACCAAATTTGGTGTTTGAAAATACTGGTCCAAGTGGTGTTGGTGTTATTCGCACTAATATCGATACAGCTGATAATTTATTAACTTCTGCAGGCATAGGTAAAACTATGGTTATTTCTGGTGTTGCAACTGGAATTGATGGAACTTATGTTGTTAAGAATATTATTGTGGTTGAAGATAAAACAACTTATGCAGGTAATGCTGAGCTGGATACAACTAAAATTATTCTTGACAAAGCATTCGGAACAACTGCAACTATCGATATGATTACTGATCCAGATTTTAATATTTCAGTATATGACAAGTATGTTGATGATATTGCTCCATATGGCGTTCATAACTCTGCTCAATATGTAACGAGAACACTTTCTTTAACTGAAGCTGCTACTGTCATTAAAGTTTTATTTGATGGTAATATTGTTAATAATACTTCTATTAAAGTGTTCTATAGAACTTGGGTTGGTGATACTGACCTTAGAAAATTACCATGGACTGATACTGGGTATGTATCTGACAGCTATGATCAAGAAGGTAAATATGTTGAGCGTGAGGTTAATATAAAAAATTTAACACCATTTAATAACATTCAGATTAAAGTTGCATTTAAATCATCAAACCCAACATATATACCAAAACTTAAAAATCTTCGTTTGATTGCACTATCATGAGTCTAGTTTCTATTGAAGGATATTCTAATTTAAAAAAAGACACCTCCTCTGGAGGTGTCGTAAACGTAGATAAACGTGGGTATAATTCTTATTTGAATAATAAGAGAATTGCTCTTCAAAAGCTGCAAGAACAATCTCAAGCTAAGCAAGAAGTTGAGGGTTTACAATCTGAGATAAATACTATGAAAGAAGACATTTTAGAAATTAAATCTCTTCTTATAAAACTATTAGAAAAAGGTAACTAATGGCTGCTATTCATTTACGACAAGATAAAGAACGTCCTTTAACAATTGAGGAAGTTGATTCAAACTTTGACAACATCAATCGTGAAGTCGGCGAAAAATTAAACGCAGTTTCGTTTAATGCTTCCAATATTTTAAGCATTTTGCAAAATAATGCTGGCGAAGATTCAACCCTTGACGCTGATATGCTACATTCTAGATATCCGTCAATTAATGCTGATGCAAATACAGTTGCAACTAGAGACGGTTTAGGAAATCTAAGAGCAACTAATTTCTACGGTGTTCACGTTGGCAACGTTGTTGGTAATTTACAGGGTACTGTATCTGGTTCTTTAGTTGGTAATGCTACTAACGTTGATGGTGTTGTTCAACTAGAACATGGTGGAACTGGCGCTGTAACTGCGCAAAATGCTAGAACTAACTTAGGGCTTGGTTCTATCGCTATTCAAAATAAAAATACAATAGATATTACTGGTGGCACTATTACAGGTATTACTGACTTAGCGGTTGCTGATGGTGGTACTGGTGCAGGAACTGCAGCTGGAGCACGTACTAATCTTGGTTTAGTTATTGGTGCTGATGTTCAAGCATATGCAGCTATTCTAACTGGTATTTCTGCAACAACAGGTGACGGTTATCTTGTTAGAACAACTGCAAATAACTCAGTTATTAGATCTTTTGTTGCTGGAAATTCTATTGAAATAACAAATCCAACTGGTGTCGCTGGAAACCCAACTTTCGGTTTGGCATTAAATCCTACAGTTTCATCTGTTACTAAATCTGGAACAAGTGGTTCTGGTGATATTGGACAAAGTGGTAACGTTTTCGCAGTAATTTATGCAGACAAAGCCTCTATAACTAATATTGAGAAACGTGGAACAAACGGCTCTGGTGATATTGGACAAACAAATAATCGTTTCGGTTCTGCCCACCTACAAAGTTTAGGTGTTGGTACTGGAGCTTCTGGTACTGTTGGTGAGATTTTAGCAACAGCTAACGTTACCGCATACTACTCTGATGATAATTTAAAAACTCGTCTTGGTAATCTAGAAAATGCATTAGATAAAATTGATCAACTTCAGGGTTTCTATTATGAAGCCAATCAAACTGCTCAAGATTTAGGTTATGAAGTTAAACGAGAAGTTGGTCTTTCAGCGCAAGATACTCAGAAAATTATGCCTGAAATTGTGGCACCTGCGCCGATTGATGATAAATATTTAACAATTAGATATGAGCGTTTTGCACCACTACTGGTAGAGGGTATTAAAGAACTCCGTCGTGAAATTAATAATATCAAAAAACACATTGGAATGTAAATAGGAAACTATAAATGGCAGCTATTACCTCACGTGTCACAAATGCCGCAGTCGCTGGCGCTGGCACAATCACATGTACAACATCTAGCGCAATAGTAACTGGAACTGGTACTTCATTTAATACTTCAGTTACTATTGGTCAACAATTATCTAATAGTGGTGGTACTACTATTGGTACTGTTCTTACTGTAGACTCTGCTACTCAAATTACTTTAGTCTCTAACGCTGCAGTTGCTGTAACTGCTGGCGCATATAATATTGTTTCCACTGGTATTACTACAAAAAATTCACCACTAACAAATGCTGAAATTGATGCTAACTTTATCAACTTAAATAATGCTGTTGTTGCGGGTGCAAATTCTTCTACAAATAACGTAGCAAATACTCTAGTTAAACGTGATCAAAACGGTGCTTTTGCAGCTGGTGCGATTACTGTTAACTCTGTCACAACAAGTGGTGTAACATATCCAACTACTAATGCGACTCAAGCGCAAATGGAAGCTGGTACTGATACGACTACTCGTTATATGTCACCTAAAAATATTCAACAAGCCATTAACGTTTTAGCGTTGCAATCTATTGGTGCTACTACCAAAGATATGACTGGATTTGAAACTACTGTTTCTGGTTCTACTATTGGTTATGTTGATGCTACTCGTGTTTTTACTTTAACACCAACTGGTTCAGTTTCAACTTCTAGAACATACACTATAACTGTTTCTAGTATGTTGTTCTATGTTGATGGGGTTCAGCAAGCAACTGTTACTTTGCTCAAAGGTGGCACATATATTTTTGATCAGTCTGCTGCTTCTAACGCTGGGCATCCACTAAGATTCTCTACAACAGCAAATGGTACTCATAGTGGTGGAACTGAATTCACAACTGGTGTAACATATGTTGGAACACCAGGTCAAGCTGGTGCATATACTCAAATTGTTGTCCCAACAAATCAAGCTGTAACATTATATTACTACTGTGCTAACCATTCTGGTATGGGTGGTACTGCAAGTATTTCTTCAGCTTTTAATGTTTGGTATCGTGGTACACAGACAACAATTTCTACAACTAAAACAATAACATTGTCAGCTACTGCTGGTGTACATATTATCGGTTTAAATCCAACAACTATGAACTTAGTTGAAGTTACTAATGATGATACAATGTTTACTGATACAATTTTAGTTGCATCAATTTATTTAAATACTGGTGCATCTAAAGGTATTATTGTTGGAGATGAAAGACATGCTGCGTCTAGGGATACAGATGCTCAAAAAATGATGCATTATAATGTTGGTGCTATTTGGAGAAGCGGTGGCACAATGTCCTATACGTTGAGTAATGATTCAGCGACTACATTAAGTTTTACTTCTCCGATATTATTACAAGATGAAGATTTAGTTCACACTATTTCTCATAACCCTTCACCTTCTGGTTATTTACAACAGATATTGACTGGTACTGCTCAACTACCAACTATCTATATGAATGGTACTACTTATGACCAAACATCAATATCTACAACACCTTGGGTTGCTGGTACTGTAACAGCTCGTATTAATAGTATTTCTAGCGGAAGTGGTTCTTTAGCAGACGCTGGTGAAGGCAAATATTTAAATTATTGGATAGTTGCAACTCACGATATTATTTACCCAATTAAAGCAGTTATGGGTAGAACCGCATATTCAACTCAAAGTGAAGCATACGCTGAACAATGGACATCTTACGATTTACCATTCCCAGAAATTGCTCCAATGTATCAAGTTACTTTATTAACATCATCTACATATGCTGGTAATAAAGTAAGAATTGTAAACGTAAGAACTCTACAAGATAGTGTTGGCTCTAATACTAAAACTCTTGGTGTTCTTGCTCACAATCAGATGGCATCGTTAACAACGTCTGATGATCACACTCAATACGTTCATATATCTAATGCAAGAACTATTACTGCTGCTCATACTTTCAGTGGTAATAATATATTCCAAGGAACTCAGACTTTTGCGACAATTCTAGTTAATACTGGAGTTGGATCAAGTTTAATTCCAACTTCAACTTCTGCGTATGATCTTGGTTCTACTTCTGCTGCATGGCGTCACGTTTATACATCTGACTTGCACTTATCTAACGAAAAACATGAATCTGGTAACATTGTAGACGGTACACGTGGTAACTGGACGGTACAAGAAGGTGAAGAAATCCTTTACCTTATTAATAATAAAAACGGGAAACGTTACAAGTTTAAACTAGAGGAAGTATAATGGCATATTACGTTTCAAATGTCTTAGTAAAAGAAGTTCCATCTACGCCAGATGCAACTCGTGGCGCATTTTTGATGTCAACAGGAACTTCTGGTTCTGGCTATGGTTCGGCATATATGGGTGGAACAACTACTGGTATCGCTATTGATAACAGTGCTTGGAGATATCGTTCAATCTACACTCATGGTTATATCGCTTGTGGATACAAAGGTTCAAATCCATGGCGTTCTGTAAATAAAACTTGGCACCCAACTGACACCACATTCTATGTTGGTGAGCAGATTATGAATACTCAGTCATATACAAATGGTACATGGTCTGATTACAACGGTTATATCGTAGCCAACGGTGGTATGTCTGCTTCTGGTTCAGTTGTTGCTTCATATGGATTACATAACGGAACTTGCCGTATGTATTCTGGTGACGGTTTTTCATCTTCTGGTATCTCTTATGACTATCAAGGTAATGACCCTAAGAACGAAGGTCTTTCTTATGGTACTGCTGGTTACGGTTCTCACGTTGGTGGTATGCGTATGGATAGAAACCGTGTTGATCCATGCTGCGCAGAAGATATTAAAGGTCAATCTGGATGGATTGTTGGTGGAGGTTCTTCTGTAACTTCCCGTTTAAATTTCTCATCAGAAGTAATGTACGCTGGTTGGGATTCTGGTACTGATGGTATTGGCGACGGTGCTTCTGGGGAACTACGAGGTTGGTTTGCTTGGCCAGCAACATACAGATATGTTACATGGTCTAATTCTACATGGTCTGGTACAGGTGTTTGGGGTAACTGGAGTAGAGATGGACAGTGTAATACTCAATCTACAAAATGGGGTCATCATTATATTGGTAATGGTAGTAATGTTACATCTGGTAAATCTAAATTCCGTGATTCAGATGGAGTTACATTAACTAATTATAACAAAGTTCGTGCTTATGGTGAGGAGAACGTTGAAGAAGGTCAAGATTGGGGTTATATTATGGGTCACTATGACGGTCAACAAAATAACCACACAATTAAACAAGACCATTCAACTGATACTGAAGTAACAATGGGTGCAGCTTGCATGCCGAAAGGACATTATGGAACATCATCAGGTGCTTGCTCTACTGGAGCAGCAACTGTAACTGCTTCTGGCGTAGGAATGTAATATGTCTTTTTATAAAGCAAATGCTTTGTTACGTTCAGTGCCAATTACAACCACTGTTGGTTCAAGATTAGCATCTAATGGAACAACAACTTCTGGTGTAGGTAATTATTTTTGGAATTATCCAGGAAATACAAACACTGGAAGTGGAAGCCCAGATAACTCAGCATGGTTATATCGCTCAATCTACACTCATGGTTATCTATCTGGTGGATATAGAGGTTCTAATCCTTGGCGTTCTGTTAATAAAATGTGGCATGGAACAGAAACTACAATATATTGCGGTGAACAATTACATCAAGTAGCATCTTATACTAAAGGTGTTTGGTCTGATTATAATGCTTATGTTGTGGCTCATGGTAATACAGCAACATATGCTGCATCATCATCGGCAATTGCATCTTATAGTTTATTTAATGGAACTATGAGATCTAGAACCAATGATGGTTTTTCATCTTCTGGTATCTCTTATGGTTACGTTGGTAACGATCCAAAGAACGAAGGTTTGAGTTACGGTTCAGCTGGTTTTGGCGATCACGTTGGTGGTATGGCAATGAACGTTGGTCGTTCAGATAACGGTGGCGCCAATGATATTAAAGGTCAATCTGGATGGTTAGTTGGTGGTGGTGCAACATCAACTAATAGATTACATTTCCCATCAGAAGTTATGTATACTGGATGGGACTCTGGAGATTCTGGCATTAATGATGGAGCTTCTGGTGAACTAAGAGGTTGGTTCGCATGGACATCTGCTTATAGATATGTTACATGGTCTACTTCATCTTGGACTTCTGGATGGGGTAGTGGTGGTGGTTGGTCTCGTGGTGACTATCAATGTAAAGTTATGAGTTCTAAATATGGTTGGCATTATATCGGAACTTCTAGTAATGTTACCTTACCAAAAGCTAGATTTAGCGATTCAACTGGAGCAACACTAGCATCATTTAATAAAGTTAGAGCATACGGAGAAGATAACTGTATGATGGGACAAGATAATGGATATGTGATGGGTCATTTTGATAATCAACAAAACAATCATACTATTCGCCAATCATATAGTACAGATTCAGAAGTAACACTACCATCTACTGCTCAACCAAAAGGACATTACGGACAATCTTCAGGAGCATGTTCAACTGGCGCTATGAATATTTGTTCTAATAGCCCAGTAACATTCTAATAAATAGATAAAAGTTTAGGAAATCTAATGAGATACATTATAACAAAAACAGACCCTTTTAAGAGATACTTCGGTATGGGTGGAATGGATCCTGCAATGTATTGTAGAGATTTGTACACTTTATTTGATATTTCTTGTATTGAAATAGCTGAGCCATTATTAGATTCTTTGTATCCAATTCTACCAGTTGGTTATGAAGAAGTAACTAGAGATGAAGCTCTATATGGAAGCACATTCTTCTCAGAGATACGAGATAAAATTAAAATTATCAATCCAGCTTCTCCAATGGCAGAAACAACTGCCATGCCAGAAACTGAAAAAGTTCAGATTGATATGACTGGCGAAATGAGACAACATATTGTAACATTTATGTATCGTTTCGCTAAAGAACTTATTGAAGACGAATTTAATTATAGATTTAAAGATATATCTAAAACTAATGATATTGAAACAGCTTCTTGGCAAATTCAAAAACATGAAGCGCAAGAATGGTTAACATATAATGGTGCTGATGGTCACACAACAAGATTTTTAGATTATCTTGCACAAGAACATAATATAGATAAGACAGAACTAGCAAATAAAATTTTAAAAAAATCAGAAGAATATGAAGATAGACTATCTGATATGTTAGTTGTACAACAGAAAATAATTAAAGAATTTAAAAATGCATCTGATGTAAAACAAATGAATATCTTATATGAAAAATATTTTGGGATTATGATGCCTATTTCTCAGGCACAAGAACTTGGTCTTGCAGATGAATGGGGTAATAGAATTTTTTATAATGATGTTGGCGAAAAAATGTATGAGATTGTTAATCCATATATGGGACATAAATTTAATTTTTAAACTGATTTGAAGGAAACAAAATGAGTGATTTGACAACTACTGCATGTAGAGTATATGATATCGTTAAGCCAGATAGTAAAGTGGTTAGCGATTTGAAATTAGACGAAAAAGAAATGAGGATTGTTATTGGTGCTTTAAATATGAGCAGCAATCAGTCTGAATATCAAAATAAGTTTTTCGTAACTGCTTCACAATTAACTCCATACAGAATGCTTAAACAATGTATGCTTGAAATTGAATCAAGACATCATTCTTGGTATAATGTTAAAAATAAACATAAACGTAAATTAATTGAAATTCAAATGGCAAAACGTGATCTAGAACATATTAAAGATCCTTTAGCTAAACAATTAATTGAAATTGATATTGAGGATATGGAAAATGATTGCCGTATCTGGGAACGTAAACTTCTTCAAGCAGAAGATGAGATGATGGGTTTTATTAAACAGGTGAAA
>Ga0255142_1000180_pt1 | contig 24868 bp, 24 predicted proteins | sample Atl_Cont_RepB_0h_FD_183181 | JGI IMG/M metagenome (GOLD analysis project Ga0255142, IMG submission 183181) | Freshwater microbial communities from Altamaha River, Georgia, United States - Atl_Cont_RepB_0h | ecosystem: Environmental > Aquatic > Freshwater > River | place: USA: Georgia | collected... | reverse complement strand
ATAAAGCACTAGAGCATCCAAATGAGTATGTTCAAAGTGCTGCAACCCAGCATCCAGAGTTTAATAATTGGTTAAATAGAATCGACATAGATAAAGCGTTAGAGCACCCTAATTGGCGTGTTCAGCACGCTGTAACCGAGCATCCAGAGTTTCATAATTGGTTAAATAGAATAGGCATAGATAAAGCATTAGAGCACCCGAATGAACATGTTCAAGAAGCTGCAACCCAGCATCCAGATTTTAATAATTGGATAAGTAGAGTTGGTATAGATAAAGCATTAGAGCATCCAAACGTAAATGCTCAAATCGCCGCAATCTATCATCCAGAATTTGGCAATTGGTTAAAACAACCTGGCAACATGGAGAAGGCATTAGAGCATGATTATGAAGAGGTTCAATATGCTGCAATCGACCATCCAGAATTCAATAATTGGCTCAAGCAACCTGGCAACATGGATAAAGCATTAAGGCATCCGAATGAAAACGTTCAAAGAGCTGCTAAGCTAGCTAAACGAAAGGACCAACAATGACTCTCGCAAAGAAATATAAACTAATCATCACCGTGTGTCACCCTATGGCGCGTTAATTGTATCGCGGTATAATCAATCTATGAAAACAATCTCATTGCGCCATTTATTATCGCGTCTATACTGAGAATGTTTATGGTATAAAGGACCAGCGATGTCAAATAAAAAAAATAATGGCCCAAAGGTTTTAATATTCGATATAGAGACTGCTCCGATGCTCGGATATGTCTGGTCGCTATGGGACAATAACGTGGCCCTTAATCAACTTCATTCTGATTGGTATATATTAAGCTGGAGCGCAAAATGGTTGAATGATCCGCCTGAAAAAACTATGTACATGGATCAAAGAAACGCTAAAAACATCGAAGACGATTCAAATCTTCTTAAACATATATGGAAGCTCCTCGATGAAGCAGATGTAGTTATAACACAGAACGGTAAAAGTTTCGACGTCAAAAAATTAAACGCAAGATTCATAATAAACGGCTTTCAGCCCCCTAGCTCTTACAAACACATAGACACAAAACTTATAGCGCAAAGGCATTTTGGATTTACGTCTAACAAGCTAGAGTACATGACAGATAAACTGTGCGTTAAATACAAGAAGTCAAAGCATGCAAAGTTTTCTGGCTTTGAGATGTGGAAAGAATGTCTTGCTGGTAACATAGAAGCTTGGAAAGAGATGGAGAGATACAACAAGCGCGACGTTCTCTCTCTCGAAGAGCTTTATACGAAGCTCATACCTTGGGATAATTCCGTTAACTTTGATCTTTATCACGGCGCTAACAGTAATCGCTGCAAGTGCGGCAGTTTTGAGCTAATGAGGAACGGTTTTTATTACACAAGCGTAGGTAAATACCAGCGCTACAGGTGTAAGAAGTGCGGTGCCGAATCAAGAGACAGAGAGAATCTGTTTTCAGAAGAAAAACGCGCTAGCTTAAAAATAGGCACCGTAAGGTGATTTATGCAGTTCAAGGAAATAGAGTTCAAGTACGATGCTCAAGACGTATCCATGTATGAGTTCGTCAGCCTCATCGAATCTCTTCCTGTACACAAGAAGATGATGGTGAGCTCGTACGATGATTATTTCACTGACTCTATCGGTAACTTCATAAGATACAGATATACTGATGCCGGTGGCGAGCTCACCATAAAGCGTAAAACTTCAGATAAGAACAACAATGAGCGAATAGAGGTTAATCTTCCTACGGCCGGCGACAACTTAAAGACTGTTTCTGCCTTTGTTGATCTATTGGGCTATAAGCATAATTTTGGTATATATAAGATATGTAAGATATATTGGGTTAATAAAGCCGTTATAGTTTACTATGTTGTATACGATAAAGAGATGAAAGAGCTTAGGCGCTTTATAGAGATAGAGGCTAACGAGGATGAATCTTGGGCCTCTGAACAAGACGCCTGGGCCGAGATACAGCAGTACGAGAAGCTGCTTGAGCCCCTTAACATAAAGCCTAAAAATAGGCTTAAAAAATCGCTATTTGAATTGTTCAGAAAATAACATAGTGGTCGTTTTTAGGTTTCTTGCGTAGTATAATTATATATGGTTATATAGGAGGCAAGATGAAAACAGCCAATATAGCGAGTACCACTCTTAGGCATTCCGAGAGCGGTCTTGTATGGGAAGAAAAGATAACTAATGGAACCGGCTCTATAGAAGTGCTTCCTTATTCTACGTTCAGAGTAAGAGCAGCTGGAGCATGTACCGTCTATATAGACGGCGTGCTAGCAATGACGATGGTCTCCGGCGAAATAGCAATATTTAATGCCGGCAGAGGAAATCAAGACGATTCTAAGGCTACCATAACTGTCACAATAGCAGCGGCAAACGCCTTCGTGCAAGTAGCTAGAGACAAAGATAGACAAGTTTGAGGTCTCTATGTTTATTTCTAATTTTAGAGAATTACTCACATTAAAAGCTAAGGCATATAAAAATTTAGAACTTTTAACGCTTGTTAAAGGTTTATCAGAGCCTACTCTTGAGGGATATATAATAGAATCTCTTGAGAAGATGGCTAGAAATTCTGACGCTATAGGAAAAAATCCTAATAGTAGCTTACTAGCATGGGCACCCGATATTCAGAACGATGATATTTTCATGCTCAAAGACGCGTTGGGGCACCACATATCAAGATATAAATCTGCATTAAAAGGATTTCATGCCTCAACAGATCCAAATCAAAGAAGAAAACTAAGAAGTATAGCGGATCAACATGTAGCTAGAATAGTCCCCCTTGTTCATTTGGCTGCAAGAGCAGGTCGTCATTCTAACGGTAAGCTTATAGAAGATACTCCGCCCATAAGAGCGTGGCAATCAAACTACACTGGACATCATAAATTTAAAGATTTTAAGCCAGTTGAAGTTCATCCAGGCGGAAAAGTTACTATTTTTGATCCGCTGCGAGGAAGAGAATATACTGGTGATCCAGAAGATGACCTTATAGGTACAACGGGTTGGGGTGGCAGACCATCTGTTTCTGGTAGAAAGCCTGGTCATAATCACAACAAGTCAAGGTCTACTCCGGATTATAGATACCTTGAAATGCCAAAAAATAAAAATCATGAAAAGGCACGTCAAACGCCGCACGAGGGTGGTTTTCCTTTTGAAGATATAAGAATAGGCTCAGAAAGTGAAGTGGCAGCCGGCGGCGGCCATCTACATATAGAAGATATTCCAAATATTGATTCGTACGTCCCTCATGAGTTCGACTTTCATCCAATAAATTCTATATTTGATATTCCGCATCAAAAATTCACCGAAGCGCAAGCTGCTAAATTTGCGTCTGAGCTTGCTCAGTGGAAAAATAGTCATCATTATGAAAATTTTTTAAACAGGCATGAGGCGCTTGAGGCCGCAGATCCAAAGGCGTACGCAAAACGAGGTAGTTCTAAGCCAACGGGTCATCATTTTGACGGCATTCCTTTGATTAGACAACCAAGGCATGCTATGCTGCCAGGAGAAGCTCAAGAACCTTCTCCAGAAGAACTTGCAAACGATCATCTGATATCCTATGTAGATCCTATCGCACCACCTGATACGTCTATTGCGCAAGCTGTCGCTTCTCCAAAAGCAGCTCCTTATACGAGTCGAGTTCTTGAAGAAGTGCCTTATTCTCCAAATCAACAATCTAGATCTAATGTAGTGAGAAGACCTGCTGAGGTTGTTACACCTGCTCAGCAAGCGCCCGCTCAGGCTAGACCTAGCGTAATCAGAAGACCTGCTGAAATAGTCGGGCAGGCTCAAGCTCAGCAAGCACCGGCTCAAGCTCAGCAAGCACCGGCTCAAGCAGCTAGAAGTAATTTAAATCCAGTGGACGTATTACCAGAAGAATTCAAGGACGTCATGAGTCAAAAAGACTGGATGGCCTTACCATTGAATCTTAGGCTTAAATTTTTAAGAAGTAAAAAGTAAATATGCCTGGTTTTATAAGATCTAAGAAAGATGAATCTGTTTGGGCTAAAGCTAAAAAGGCGACCGCAAAGTCTAAAGGCAAAGACGAAGAATCTTTTTCGGATACAGATTGGGCCTTAACTAATCATATATACCATAAGATGAAAAAATCTAGCTCTTTAAATGAAGAAATATTGTCAGCTGTATCTATGATAAAAAGCGCTAATAGATTTTCTGTAGAAGAAATTAAAGAAGCGTTAATAAAAATAAGACAGAAGATAAACGATGACGACGAAGATGAAGATGAACAATCTTACGATCCGTATTCTGATGAAGATCAAGATCCGTATTATGATCCATACTCTGATGAAGACGATGAAGACGATGGAGAGGAATTAAGGGAGTTTAATCCAGATGACGACAATCCTTATTCAGAAGAAGCAGATGAACCAAGCTACAAGGATGAAGAATCTGAAGAAGATCCAGCCTCATCATGGTTAAAACAACAAGAACAAAAATCAAAACCTAAACCGGCGGTACAGAGTCCAACGCCTGCGCCAGTTCCTGCTGCATCTCAGGCCGAAGAAGTTAGTGAGCCCTCAAGATGGTATCAACCAACTAGAGAAGAAATAGCTGAATTAAGGAGACACACTTTACCTTGGGAAAACGCAGCTAAAATGAGAGCCGCGTTGGGTGCGATTCCAACCAAAAATCCAGTAATAGCGCATCAAGGCGAGTTAATAGCTTCTAGACAAATTAATCATGCAGATAGGCAAAAAGCGTATGAAGAATTTGTTAACTCGCCAGAGTATAAAAATGCGTCCATGATTCAAAAAATTAAGATGGATAGAAAATTTAATCAAGATTGGTTAGAGAAAAATCCAAACCATATTCATGATGCTATTAAGGCACATGGAGAAGCTCACAAAAGAGGACAAGCCGGAAAAGAAGCATTTGAGGCCGTAAAAGAGGCAAATATAATGAACGTTCTTAGGGGCGGAGCACAAGCTGAAGCTCCATTATCTATGGAAGAAGCTATGCAACACGTTGGCGGAGTAAAAGAAGACGACGTCGGAACTGTTGGTGCTATGGCAAAGGATCCAGCTACAGCTTTTGCTGCCGCAAATAAAGATTTCATAAAAGATTTTGCTTCTTATTATCAAAACGAAAAAGGCAAAAGAGTAAAAAGTCCAATAGACGAAAATGACATGATGAGCTTTGATCGCAGAAGCGAGCAAGACATAAAACGCATATTGGGAAGCCACGCCGATATAAAAGATCCAGTTGCTAAAGCAAAGTTTGATGATTTCTTTAAAAAGTATTATCCGCTAATAGGGATGAGTGCAAAAAGAGTCATAAACGAACTTCAAATGAATAAAAAAGATGTTGACTTTGGCGCACTTGATGAGGCTGGTATGCACGGTCTTATAAAAGCTGTAAACAGATATGATCACGATCACCCTAAAAAAGCAAGCTTTGCTACTCACGCCGGATCTTTGATAAGAGGCGAGATGAAAAACGCATTAGCTCAACTAAGAGAACAATCTGGCGAAGCCGCTGTTCCAGCAGAATTAAGAAGAGCTGCAAAAAGAGTTGAAGTTGCTCGTGGCATGGCTGGAGGCGTTGATCAGCAGCCAAGAGAACCTGCTAAGATAGTTGAAGCGCGAGGACCTGCGCCTAAAGCACCGGTTCAACCGGTTGAAGCGGCTCCGCAACCAGCGCCCGAAAAGAAAAGCCCTCAAGTTCTCATAAGAAGATTTAAAGATCCATCTGCCGCTCAAAGATTACAGATGACAGATTCATTGAAGGTTAAAAAACCGCAAGGACAGGAGTAAGAAGTGTCTATAACTAAAACACCAACAGTGGCACCATTTCCTTCCTGGAGCGTAGAACAAGATCCTTCCGCAAATAGATATGCTTCTCTTCCTACGGCACAATCCATGCGCCTTAAATCGCTATGGGGATTGCCCCTTAAATCTTATTTAACTGGTCAAGAGATAACAGACGAAACTCTAGAAAAATACATAGTAGAAGCTATTTCTCAAGTAGAGCATGAGCTAGATATATATGTAACCCCAACAACCTTCGAAGAAAGGCACGACTATAATAGAGAGATGCAGTTTTGGAGTTTTGGTTATACTAAACTTAATCATACTCCAATACTTGGTGTTGAGAAGTATCAACTTACATTTAACAATGGCATAGGTATTCCTGGTAGTTTACCGCTTGTAGATATTCCTCTTGAGTTTGTTCATGTTCAGCCACAAGAAGGAACCATACAGCTTGTACCTGCTCAAGGCGTGACCATATCTGGTTTCATAGTGAGCATATATTCCGGCCTTGGGTATCATGCTTTTAACTCTCAAGCGATAAGTAACTGGCCTGGAGCAGTATTTGTTAGATATGTAGCAGGTTTTGAAAAAGACAAGATTCCGGCTATGCTTAGCAGCTTGATAGAAAACGTTGCGGCTTATCGTTTCTTGTCAGCTCTTGGTCCGGTCTTATTTCCGCACAATTCTACATCTATAGGTATAGATGGCGTAAGTCAAAGCGTTGGTACTCTTGGTCCAAATTTTCTTGCGAAAAGACTTGAAGATCTTGCTAACATAATTCAGAGTCAAACTGAGGCCGCAAAAGGTTATTATCAAAAGAGATTCCTGATAGATTATTTATAATTAAGATATATGAAGAAAACTTTTAAAGAAGTCACTGCAGATGGAAAGATGGAAATAGTGCCAGGCAAGGAACCACTTAAGAAGGAACCTTTCTCTTTAAAGAGAAGATGGAAAAAACTTAAGAAGGCTTTGAAGCACGATGCGTCTATAATGAATCTTAGAGAATCTGAAAAACCAGATGAAGATGAATCAGGTGATCAAGATAAAGAACAGCAACAACGCCAGATGATGGCGCAAGCTGCGGCTGCGCAGCAAGATCAACAACCCGACCAAGGCGAAGAACCTCAAGAAGATCAACAGCCCGACCAAGGCCAAGAACCTCAAGAAGATCAACAACCGCAAGATCCGCAGATGGCTCAGCCAGAAGAAGCTCAACTAGAGCAACAGGGCGATCAAGATGCGCAACAAGATCTAGATCCAGAGACTTCTGAAGAAGAACTGATACAGGCTCTGAGAGAAAATGGATACTCTGAACCAGAAATAGCCTTTATAGTACACAATCACCACCCTCCTGCTATAGATGACGCTAAGCATGCAAAGGCAAAATCTGAAGCAGCTATGTCACAGGTGGATGTTGAATCTGCTCAAAAGATGGCAGAGCTCGAACAAGAGGTTGCTAGAAGAAAAGCAGACCACGAGCATTCTCATATGTCTAAATTATCTGACCACGAATTAGAGCACAAGAAGCGCATGATGGATTTAGAGTATGAAGGCGCTAAGTCAGAACTATCTGATCCAAATATCTCTAAGGAGATAAAGCGCATGGAACTTGAAGACAGAAAATTAGAGCTTGAGGCTAAAAGAAAAGAACTTGAGTTAGAGCTTGAATTTAGAAAAAAAGAACATGAGTTAAAGCTAAGGCATATGGAGCATCAACTTAGAAGAAATGCATCCATGAAGCAAGACGTTGCAGAAGAAAAACATAAACAAAAATTAAAGCAACTTAAGTTAGGTTCATTAGCGGGAGATAAACGCCATGGATAAAGATGAGATAATATTTTCTATATTTGACGATAACAGCATTGATGTAAATTTTGGTGAAGAAGTTCCAGAATTTTATGAAGATGCTGTTGTTAAAAAGATGTTAGATAGCGGCTATGAAGAGTTAAATAAGGCAAAATGGTCACCTAAGGCTAAGCATAAATCTGAAAAAGGTGGACTTACGGCGGCTGGACGAAAGTCTTATAATAAAGCTACGGGCGGTAATCTCAAGGCCCCTCAACCAGGTGGCGGCCCAAGAAAAAGAAGTTTTTGCGCTAGAAATGCCGGCCAAATAAGGATGCACAACATAAACTGCCAAAAGGATCCTGATAAGAGAGCCTGTAAGGCTAGAAGAAGATGGAAATGTGGCTCTGTCAAGAAGTCTACAGAGGCTATGTGTGATTTTATAATAGAATCTTTAGCTAAGAGATGCTGGGAAGGGTATAAACCAGTCAAGGGTAAAAAACCTTACGAAAAAGGCTCTTGTGAGCCGGTTGGTAAAACCGAGATAGCCCCTAAGAACTCTAAAAACAGAAAAACGTATCTTAAAAACGTCGCAAAAGATGAGCAATAAAGATCAAAAAACATTAAAGAAGTGCGATGACCTAATAAAGGCCCTTTCTTCTCTTAGAAAGGGCGCTCAGCTCAAATTAGTCCCGCCTCCTACTCCGGCTCCCCCTAAGACATCATCCATAGATGATTATGAAGAGATTCCATTGCCGCACGTTGGGCCAGGTTGGCATCAAGATAAGAAAACTGGCGCCCTAACTCACGCTGATCACGGAGCGGTCCATATTGTTAAAAGAAACGATGGCAAGTTTGATATATATCATCTGCAAACTACACCTGCTGAAACTTTAACTGGAGGCGTAACTAGGGCTAAAAAGTATGTTTCTACCGCAAACACTATTGGAGAAGCCGGTAAATACATGATGGGGTATGCCTCTAGACTTCGCAAGTCCATAGAGCCTGAAGATGACAGACCATGGCTTAGACACAATAGTATCCCGTCAGCATATGACTATAGACCAAAAGATGGCTCCAAGGGCAGCGAGGACGCCTTGGCAGCAGAATTAGCCAAAACTCTGTTCAGTAACGGAGTGCAGGGGCAACAGGTTCTTCAGCCATCTGACCAGCAACTTTTTGGCCAATCCGTGGTCTCTAAAGAGCAGGCTGAGGCCGCCGAGCAAAAGTGGCAAAATACCTTTAACTGGTTACAAGAGGCCTCCAAACCTATCAACTCAAGGTTTGCCTCTGAGCAAGAAGAAATAGAATACTGGAACTCAATAAAAGTTTCAGATAAAGACGATAATTCGTCCGGTTATTGATTTCATAATCCAAACTTATGTTATAATCTTATCAAGAGCCTATGAACGGTCATGGGTGCTTGGAAAAAGGTATATGGTTTTTAGATGTGTAATTGATAGCCCATCTGTCGTTTGTTTATTTCTAGCAGACGATAGTGTATTTAGGCCGCCGAAATTACGGCGCTTTTCTTTTACTTACCTCTCTCCAAGTTTAACTGATGGAGATACGGTAAGATGCTTGAGAAACGCTTAAAATCCGTACCACCTCAATCCTTCACTGCTGATGGTACTGCCAACGGGAAAATTACTGTTGGCAACGCTACCAGCTATAAAGTCAAGCAGCAGGTATTCATATCTGCCGACGGTCTTCCTAATCTTGAGCTTGAGATAAAACATGTTGATAGCGCTAACGTAATATACGTCGGCCCTAGAAATGGTTCGATAAACACTAGAGAAGATCTTAGTGCTTATACCGTTGCATTGAACGCTAAGATAGGCGCGAACGAACAGAAGCGCCCATCTGTGCCATCTGAGGAGATAAACAGAGCTGTATATGAAGAAGAGCCTACTGTTGCCCTTAGAACTATTTCAGTAGATAGACTGGGCAATCCTTATACATCATCTAATCCTCAGCAGATCTCAATGGACGCAGAGGATTCTTTTGGCAGAATTAAAGTTGCGCCACCGCACCTTCTATTTGATTCCTCTTTTCAATATTCGTTGCAAGATAAAGTTTTTATAAGACAAGAATTGTCCGGTGGTACCATAACCCATAATCCTACGAGGGCCAGCGCCAGTATTTCTTGCACTAATACCGTTGGATCCACTGCAAGGTTTAGAACCAGAAACTATTTTCCTTATTCGCCAGCCTTTACTAATACAGTTAAGGGATCTTTTTGTTTTCATGGGGCCACTAATGGAGTAACTAAAAGAATAGGTCTTTTTGATGCTAAAAATGGATTCATGATTCAAGCAAAAGACGGCGTTGTAAGTGTTGGTATAAGATCATCTGTTTCTGGGGCACCAGTTGATATATTCGTATCTCAAGAAAACTGGAACATCGATAAGATGAACGGCAACTTAGATCCGCATACTAATCCGTCTGGTGTTTCAATTGATTGGACTAAACAGCAAATATTCTACATACAATATCAATGGCTGGGAAGCGGGCAGGTAGAATTTGGTTTTGTTCTTAACGGAAAGATATTTAGAGTTCATAAATTTCAGCACGCAAACAATATATCTAGTCTTTACAGTCAAACTGGTACCTTACCAGTTCAAGTAGAGATAATAAACAATTCTAGTTCTCTTCCATCTTTCTTTGAGTTTACATGTTGCTCTGTTGTGTCTAACGGCGCCACTTCACAGCACGGTCATCTGCACAGCGCATCAAGCGGAACCACTCCAAAATCTCTTCCTCTTTCAGGCAGATCATATCCGGTTATCAGTATAAGAAAAAAGACAGGTTTTACAGATGCGCCGGTTCAAATACTTGACATAGGTGCCTTTAGCACTTCTCAAGATGATTTTATTATTCAGATAATACATAGACCAGTTTTAACTGGAGCAGTTTGGACTGCAATACCTAACTCACTATGTGAAAAAGATGTGTCAGCAACAGCTTGGACTGGAGGAGATGTTGTAGCTGAATTTTACATGAAGGGTAACATTCAAGCTTCAGAGAAACTAGATTTAATATCTAAATTTTGGGATTTAACGCTTGGTAATGATTTTAATGGTCAATCAGAAATAATGTCATTGACTGCCACGCCATTAACCGCCAATGCAACTATGTATGGCTTAATGTCGTTTAAGGAGTTTGAATGAGATTAAAAAGAACATATGAAGAATTTGTTCAAATAGTTTCAGCTAAAACTCTTGAAGTTTTTATAGGTGAAACTAGAAATGACTACTATCATCTTTTAGCTATAGATGGACCTATAACTTATGAATGCCATCTCCAGAAATCAGATGCTCAAAATATAGAAGACTTTGAAGAGAGAATGCTTCCGTCTCTTTCAACTAAGATAAGTGAAAAACCTGATTGGGATGATTTTATTACCACATTTCCTTCTTCTAATACTGAACTGCACACTTATAAAAAAATGGGCAACGTCGTAAAGACTGTACTTGTTACATATCAAGACGACACAAGAAAAACAATACTTAGGATTCAAAAAACGAGGGTCTGATGTCCTGGAAATACGATCCGTACAACGACAATATACAGTTCGTGCCAGTCCCAGAAGTAAAGACCAAGGACTTTATCAAGGCTATCTTATTGGATTCTAGGCAAGATGTAGATTTTCCCGTGGCATCGATATTGTTCGACGCGGACTCTATACTGTATAACGATGATGAGGACAAGTTGAATGAATAGTCCGCACATCGTAAGAAAGATCACTAATCCTGCTGCTCCGCCGCCTGAAGCTGGTATACATTGGATAAATACTGTAACCGGTGCAGAATATTTTTCTGTTGGTACTTCTAGTATTCAAGATTGGATATTAAGAAGAAATGATGAGTACATGCAGAGTTTAATATCTGCTGAAGAATCAACTAGATTATCCGCAGACGCCTCACTTCAGTCTCAGATAGATAACTTAGTTTCTAATATAGATCCAAGTGCTTTAGACTCGCTGGCAGAAATAGTGAGCGCGTTTCAGTCTGCAGATTTCAACGTTGGATCGTCACTCGTTGCGGAGATATCCGCAAGAGAATCAGCCGATCAAAGTTTAAATTCAGCATTATCGGCTGAGATACTGGCTAGAGAAACAGAAAACGCTGAATTGCTTTCAGATCTTTCTTCTGAAATATCTGCTCGCATATCTGGAGATGAATCAACTTCTCAAGTTATAGCTCAGATGCAAGCTAATATAAGCGCGCTTCAATCTGTAGTTTTCACTAAACTTAAGATAATAGTAGACGCAGCTTCAAAATTATCTTACATTGACATACCTCACGCGGTTGTTCCTAATTCTATCACCGTATCTGTCGGTAGAGTGATGGCTCATCAACACGATGATTTTGAGTTATCTTACTTAAACGACAATCAAACGACAAGGATAACCTGGATAGGTCCATTTGCTTCCGGCGGCGAAGAGGAAATGGAGATAGGTGATAATGTTTATCTCACATTTGCTCATTCTTGAGGCCCTCTTATAAGAGGGCCTATCAACCTAAATTAAATATATGATACATCTACCATATATTTGATTAAGTTATTTAAGTCATGTTTAAGTCATTAACTATGTTATGATGTATAGTTGTGCTATTTCGGCACATTCAAATAGGAGAAAAATAAACAATATGTCAAATCAAATCAAAAAGAAACATATTGGCGCTAATTCGATCGATGGCTCAAAGATCAAATTAGGCCAAGGTGAGGCCATTAGAGCGCTTAACAGCGCTGGTGAAGAAATCAATCTTATAAAGATGGATGTGGCCGATGGTAATAAAATTAAGGCCAATGGGCAAGAGATTGCTTTTAGTTCTCAGCTTTCTGCTGAAGAATCTTCTAGAATCTCTGGTGATGCTTCGCTTGAATCTAGTCTCTTTGCAGAAGAATCTGCAAGAGTTTCTGGCGATGCCGCTGAAGCTGCTGCTCGTTCTGCCGCGATAAGCGGTGAAGCTGCTGCTCGTGCAGCTGCAGATGAAGATCTTGCAGCTGATATTAGCAGTGAAGCTGTTGCTCGCGAAGAAGCAGACGATAGTCTTGCTGCTCGTATAGACTTCATCACAGAAAACGTTGATCCTGCTGCTATAGACTCTTTAACAGAGGTTGTCAGCGCATTCCAATCTGTAGATGGAACTCTTTCTGGGGCAATATCTGCTCTCACTGTAGATCGCATATCTGCTGAAGACAGCCTTGAAGTTGCTATAGCTGACGAAGCTTCTGCTCGTGAAGCCGCTGATGATAGCCTTGAAACTAGTCTCTCTGCAGAAGAATCTGCGAGAGTTTCTGGTGATGCTGCTGAAGCTGCTGCTCGCTCTGCTGCAATAAGCAGTGAAGTTGCTGCTCGTGAAGCCGCAATAAGCGGTGAAGCCGCTGCTCGTGAAGCCGCTGATGACAGCCTTGAAGTAGCTCTTTCTACTCAGATGTCTTCTGAAGTTGCTGCTCGTGAAGCCGCTGACGACAGCCTTGAAGTAGCTCTTTCTACTCAGATGTCTTCTGAAGTTGCTGCTCGTGAAGCTGCAATGTCTTCTGAAGTTGCTGCTCGTGAAGCTGAAGATCTTACATTCCTTAAATTGGACGGAAGCCGTCCAATGGAAGGAAACTTGGATATGGTTGGTAATACAGTTGCCGGCTATATGGATTATGGAACCGATGAGAGCTGGTTTCAATTAAATGCAAGTGGATTGTATTTAGATGATGCGGATGAAAATGTTTTCAACATTCAAAAAGGAACGAGCGGAGACAAAGACAGAATTCAATCTGATCTAGGGGTTGATTTAATTGGTACTTTTAGTGTAGACGGCGAACTCAATGTTCCTGCTCCTACTCAAAACGCTCACGCAGCAAGCAAGCAATATGTCGACGGAGCAATGTCTTCTGAAGTTGCCGCTCGTGAAGCTGCTGATGATAGCCTTGAAACTAGTCTCTCTGCAGAAGAATCTGCGAGAGTTTCTGGTGATGCTGCTGAAGCTGCTGCTCGTGAAGCCGCAGTATCTGCTGAAGCTTCTTCAAGAATTTCTGGTGACGCTTCTCTTACTAATGCTCTTAGTAGTGAAGTTGCCGCTCTTGAAGCCGCTGATGACAGCCTTGAAACTAGACTCTATGCAGAAGAATCTGCAAGAGCTTCTGGTGATGCTGCTGAAGCTGCCGCTCGCTCTGCTGCAATGTCTTCTGAAGTTGCTGCTCGTGAAGCCGCTGATGATAGCTTAGATGCTCGCATAGATCTTGTAATATCTAATTTGGATACTGAAGCCCTCGACTCTCTCGTTGAAGTTGTCAGTGCATTCCAATCTGTAGATGGAACTCTTTCTGGAGCAATAAGTTCTTTAACTGCTGACCGCATCTCTGCTGAAGATAGCCTTGAAGCTGCTATAGCTGACGAAGCTTCTGCTCGTATGGCTGAAGATGACAGCCTTGAAACTAGACTCTATGCAGAAGAATCTGCAAGAGCTTCTGGTGATGCTGCTGAAGCTGCCGCTCGCTCTGCTGCAATGTCTTCTGAAGTTGCTGCTCGTGAAGCCGCTGATGATAGCCTTGAAATAGCTCTTTCTACTCAGATGTCTTCTGAAGCTGCTGCTCGTGAAGCTGCTGATGACAGCCTTGAAACTAGTCTCTCTGCAGAAGAATCTGCGAGAGTTTCTGGTGATGCTGCTGAAGCTGCCGCTCGCTCTGCTGCAATGTCTTCTGAAGTTGCTGCTCGTGAAGCCGCCGATTCTTCGCTTGCTTCTAGACTTTATTCTGAAGAAGTTGCTCGCTCTGCTGCAGTATCCGCTGAAGAATCTTCTAGAATCTCTGGAGATGCTTCGCTTGCGTCTGAGATAAATAATCTCGATGGCTATTCTTTAGACCTTCGTGATGATCTTGATGCTGAAATTTCTGCTCGTGAAGCCGCTGACGACAGCCTTGAAGTAGCTCTTTCTACTCAGATGTCTTCTGAAGCTTCTGCTCGTGTAGCTGGAGACGATTCTCTCGATGCACGTCTTGACGCGCTTGAAATACAGGATCAAACCTTCCATAAGATGGTTATACCTGTTACAACTCAACTTGGATATGTCGATCTCGCTCATAGCGCGATCCCAGAATCCTTGGTTGTTGCAGTTGGCCGTGTAATGGCTCACAAGGATGTTGATTACACTGTTGCTGACAACGGAAGTGGAGTTACCCGTCTTACTTGGATCGATGACTTTGCATCTGGTGGATCAGAAGCAATGGAATACGGTGATAATGTATACGTAACTTACGCATACTAATTGTCATATAAACAATAATAGAGTTTTTGGGCCGTCTCTTTAAAAATGGCCCTATTTTAAAACTAATAAAAAGGAAAAATAATGTCTATTTTTTACGTGCGGAAAAACGGGTCGGGAACGCACACGACCATTCAAAGTGCTATTTATGATTCTGTTAACGGAGACACGATCGATATCGGTCCTGGTACGTTCAATGAAAACATCGAACTAAATAAAGCAGTAATTCTTAAAGGCGCTGGAAAAGACATAACAATAGTTCAAGGTAAGATGAGCAGCGATGTTTTCGCTGGCTGTAGTTGGTATGCGGGAGAAAGCGTTATAAACACTTCTTCCACTGCCGGTATGGTTAAAGGACGTCTTATAAGTGGAGCAAATCTTGGAGCTGGATCTCGGATTAGTCAAATAATCAGTGCCACTCAGTTTCAAGTATCTGTTCCAACTGTTGCCACTGGAACTATAACAAAAACTAACTGTACTTGGCTTTCAGGTGCTACAACTATAACTCTTCCTAGTCCCAATGTTACTGTATTAGTAGGGATGAAAGTTGAAAGCTCTGGATCTAACGCTGTTCTTGCTACTGTAACGGCCTATGATTATGCTACTCGCGTAGTAACATTAAGCACTCCTGCTACTGCAGGAGGAAATAATGCCACTCTTGTTTTTAAGCCTCTTAGAAGCAGTGTGTCTATAACTCAGCTTGCGCAGTTTACAGGCTCAACATTCCCTGGAACTATTCAGGTTATGAACGTAGCTATGAACGGTTGGCAGATAAAGGATATGACCATCAACGGATTTGATGGCAATACAGCAACAGAAGCTGGTGCTATAGTTATAAATTCTCCAAGTTCTGGTTATCACCAGAATTGGTTGATAGATAGCTGTAAGGTTGTAGCTATGGGCGATCAAGCTATCGCAAGCTCTAGCAATCTTAAGTCTAGCGGTGGAACTATACAGAACTGTGAGTTCGATGGAAATACATTTGTTGGTGCAGAACCAGCAGAAGTTCCATCGTTTGGTTCATTTACGTTAAATGGTTGCCAAGTATTGACTGCCAATTCTGTATCTGTGTCTAGTACTCTTGGCATAGTAGGCGGAACTGCTTCGGTTGGAAGCACATTTAACAACATTAACGGGTCTGCTGTTAGTGGCTATGTTACTGCCGTAGTTGGTAACGTTTTAACGTTAAGCGTATCGTTGTCGCAAGCAATTGGTTCAACGATATCAATATCGTTTACGAACGTTCAATTTAGAGTTCCAAACGTCGCAAGGCAACTTGTGGTAATAGGTAACTCAAGCAGTGTCACTGAATGTACTAATACTACTTTCAGAGACAACATCGTAAAAGGAAGAACTGGAGCAGTTATATCCTCAAGCGGAAACTTGAACATGTTTAATACAGCTGTCACAATAGATACTGTCGGCGGTTTAATCGAAGATAACTTCATAGATGGTAACTTCGGTGCCGGCGTCAATTCTCTTGTTGCTAACTTTGCTATAAGAAGCAGAGGCGCTGGAGTTATTGTTCAAAATAATATAAACAGAACTACCAACGGAAGGGCAAATTCTGGATTTTATATTCCGAACGGAACATCTACCAATAACTTAGATGTTAATAAGGCGATGGTTAATCCTTCTCAGGTTAATGCTGGCGATCCAGTGGCTTTGGAAATAGAAAAAACTGACATCAAGTCAATCTCTAAGGTTGCATCTGATCCAGTTTTCTCTAATGAGGCTAACTGGGCTCTTGTTGTATGTGTATATAAACACAAAGATAGCTCTAAACGACTTGTTTCTGCGTTTAAAGATTTCTCTGTTGAAAGACAGATGAAGCTTAAACCTAACATGCAAGCAGGTGAAGAATATCAGTTACACAAGATGATAATAACTAAAGCAGATCGCACTATGTTAGTGCTCAAGAGAGGCGAGATCCAAAACGCGTCCTCTTACGACTTCATACTTAAGTAATTAAATTACTTGTCCCCTGCTGCCATCATAGGTGGCAGGGGATTTTTTAAACAATAAAATTATAGAGAGAACATTATGGCAAAAATAATTAACGTAGTCAGCCAGACAAGCGTAAAAGTAAACACTTCTTTAGATAAAGAAGAATTAAAAAATTTAAATCAAGTATCTAGTCATCCAACTTTTTCAAACGAAGGCAATTGGCGACTTGTAATAGGGGTCTTCAAGCATACCAATAGTAGAAGAAGGATGGTGTGCGCATTTAAAGAGAGCTTCAACTCTCTTGTGCCAATGAGAATAAGATCTGGAACTCAAGCAGGAGATGCTTATGAGCTTCGCAAGATACTTATAGTTGGTCAAAATAATCAAGGAATATTAAGCATACCAAGGTCAGATATAGCGTCCGTTTCAGATTATGATTTTGTGATAGGCGAAGTTGCAGCGCCAGAAAACTTTTCAGCAACTATATCAAGCGAAGCTGCAGCCAGCGTTTATGCGTCGTTTAATTCATCTGTTTCTTTCAATAAATCTGTTTCTAATTTTAATTTAAATAAGCTCTCTATAATCAATGGAACCGCCTCTAATTTAACCGGCTCTGGTACAAATTACAGTTTTACTGTTACTCCTACTGGAGAAGGTCAAGTTACTATAAGTATTTTAGCTGGTCAGGTTTCTGCTGCAGATGGCTCTGTTAATGTCATTTCTAATTCATTGCAAAGACAGTATTACGCACCCGTTTCCGCATCTATGAGCACGGCTAGCGGATCTAATTCTTTCTCTGAACCGTTTACTGTTAATGTAGTTTTTAATAAATCTGTTATTAATTTTGATATTGCTAACATAACAGTGACAAATGGATCGGCATCTAATTTTAACGGCTCTGATGCTGAATATAGTTTTTTAGTTACGCCGAATCAAGATGGTCAAGTCTCTATCGAACTTGACATGAGTGATGTCGTTGGACAAGACGGCTCTACGGCACCAACTCCTCCTAGCTCAATTAATGCTAGCTATATATCGCCGCTTACTGTATCGATGAGCTCTGAGGCTTCAACCACAGTAAATGGCCCTTTTACTATTTATGTAACATTTAATAAATCCGTAACTGGTTTTGAGCTCGGCGATATCTCTATAACTAACGGTGTGGCTTCTAACTTAAATGACTTAACTGGCTCTGGCACTAATTACAGTTTTACTGTTACGCCAAGTGCGGACGGCGCTGTGTCTGCTAGTATTATAAGCGGAAGCGCACAAGGGCCATCCGGCGAAAATAGTTCGGGATCCTCTAGCCCTATAACTACTACGTACGTTGATTTGAAAACTCTTTATTTAGATAATGCCGGCGGTACTGGAACTGGATCCGTATACGCTTATTTAAATAATCAACTTACGTTTGGCGTAAGTGGAAATGCTCAAAGTGCTTCTTATGACTTTGACCCTGGCGCAGATGTTGAATTGAGGGCAGAAGCTAGTTTTAATAATTATTTTGCGGGTTACAATGGTTCTGCTACGTCTTCTGCAAATAATATAAATATAGCGATGAACGCAGATAAAAATATCTCTGCAAGTTTTTATAAAAGCTTCAATGAGACGTATAGAACTTCATCATATACTTCTTATAATGTCAAAGTTAAAATTTTGCCAAGTGGCAAAATAGCGTTATACGGCGACATAGAATCCTTTGATAATACTAATTCTAGAGGATTGATAATATTGAATCAAAATAAAACCGTTGACGAGAATTTTTCTCATGGGGGCTTTAATGGCTTAGTATACGATGTTGCAGAAGATTCTAATGGATATATATGGGTTGTGGGTGGTTTTACCACTTATTTCGGCCCGGTTAGCAGTGATGCTGCGGCAAACGGCTTTAATAGCTCGTCAAATTGGAATGCAAACAGAATAGCTAAGTTAAACGGCTCTGGCGTTCTTCAGCTGATAAGTCCATATGATACTTCAACCATTCAGGGTAATGGTCTTAGTGGTATTGCTTATTGCGTTGCAGTAGATAGCAGCGATAATGTGTGGGTTGGCGGAAGTTTTAATACGTTTTATCAAGGCGTAGCACAAACAAATAACGCAAACAATTTACTTAAACTTAATAGTTCTGGTCTACTTCAAAAAGTTTGTGATGGCGATTCGGCCGGCGGCAGCGCTAATGGTTTTGGAGGCACAGTATACAGCATAAAAATAGATTCAAGTTCAAATCTATGGATAGGCGGAGATTTTAGAGAATACTACGGAGACACGTACTATGGACAAAGAATACTAGGCACTGCGATAGGGAATAACGCCAACGGTTTAGCTAAACTTAATAGTTCCGGCATACTTCAAAAAATATCCTCTAGTGACACAAATTCAGGAACCGGCAATGGTTTTTCTTGGATGATTCAGGGAGTTAGATGTATAAACATAGATTCTCAGGGCAATATATGGGTCGGTGGCGGCTTTGACAGATATTACGGAGTTACTTATTCAGGTGGAAATGCTTCAACAAACGCAAGATGTATTGCAAAACTTAATGGTTCTGGGGTTCTTCAAAAGATAAACTCTGCAGATTTACCAGGATCTTCTAATAACGGTTTTGATGGCACCGTTAACTGCATAGAATTTGATTCAACTGGAAATATATGGATTGGAGGTGCTTTTGGAAACTATAGAGCTTCTGGCACCGCAAACGCAAGATGTATTGCAAAACTTAATAGTCTTGGAACTCTTGTTAAGATAAATTCGGCAGATTCAGCGGGATTAACGAGCAATGGCTTCAATAATGAAGTTTCATCTATAGCAATAAATGCCAACGATGATGTTTGGGTTGCAGGTAAATTTAACTCATGCTATATATATACTGGCAGTAATCTAAAATTACAGACACCTTACCTCTGTTTCTTGATAAAACGTCAAGATCCATTAACATACGAAGTAATACACTGCAATGATTATTCGCTTGTTTCGGCTAGGTACGTTAATCAAGAAGGGTTAGAAACTCTTAATTTGGTAAGCGCTATTGGTTTTACAGATACTTATAAAGCTAAAATTTTATCAAGCGGTAAGATGGCAATTTTTGGCCAGTTTGTTATACATAAAGAAGGCAAAATATATAAAAATTTAGCAATATTAGATATAACATCTGATTCTGATTTTGATTTAGATCCATTTTTTGCTCCATGTCAATTTAATGCAACGGTTAATGATGTAGTAGAAGACGCGAGTGGAAACATATGGGTAGTAGGCAACTTTACTACGTTTACTGGATATATTAGCTCAAGCGCGGCATCTAGTGGTTTTACTAGTGGCGCAACTAACAACGCGAATCGTATAGCTAAATTAAATAGCTCTGGTGTTCTTGAGAAGATAAATTCCTCTGATACTGTTGGCGCAACTGGAAATGGCTTTAGCGCAGATGCAGACTGTATCGTCCTTGACAACGGAACTCTGTGGGTCGGTGGTGTTTTTACGGGCTATAAAGCTGATTCGCTGTCGTACACTGCAAATCGTTTGGCTAGAATAAATCCAACAAACGGAACTCTTGTGTCTTTTAGCGGTGACTCTAATACGCAAGCCGGCAATGGTTTCTATAATGGAAGGGTTTATTGTATTACTATAATAGGTAATACAGTTTGGCTTGGCGGCACTTTTACGGGATATAAGAGCACTCTAGCTAACGCAAACAGGATAGCAAAAATAGACAGAACAACCGGCGTACTTTCCGCTATTAACAGCGGCGACTCACCTGGCGCAGCAACTAATGGTTTTAATGGCCACGTTAGATGCATAACTAATACTGGAGATGGATTCATTTGGGTTGGCGGAAGATTTACTAATTATAAGGCGTCGTTGACTTCAGCAGGAAACGCTAACTTAATAGCAAAGATAAACACTTCTACCGGCGCACTTTCCGCTATTAACAGCGGAGATACGTCGGGCGTTAGCGGAAATGGATTTGATGGTGCAATAAGTTATTTGCCGACTGGAAACGGATTATGTGTGCAATGCATAACCAAAGATTCTCAAGGGAATATTTGGGTTGGAGGAAACTTTATAAGTTATGTGAGCGCTCAAGCGTGGGGAGGTAGAAACGTTCTTTATAACGCCGGCAACGCGCGCAGAATTGCAAAAATAAACAGTTCGGGGCAACTTGTAAGAATAAATAACTCTGATACCAATCTTGAAAATGGTTTTGACGTAGATAGCGCAACTGATTACTTAAACGAGGTTTTAAGTATAGTAGAGCACGCTAATCAAGACTTGTACGTAGGAACTCATAGAAACTTAAATAGATATTTAGGGGATAAGAGCTCAAAAACTTCTAGTCCACTTAAGCGCTCAAACTGGTTAGTTCGTCCTTTCATAAAACTTTATGGACGCACTTCTCTAAAACTTAAGTAATATTTAATATCTCATAAATGCTTAAAAGCTCCTCGCACGAATATTTGACGTCGTGCGAGGGGTTTTTTATATCTAAGGTAGGCATTTTTAATTCTTCGTTATATATTTTATTCATTTCTTCTGCAAAATCGTTTATACTTTTATCATCTAAAATAACATTACCGTTATCATCCACCTGCAATGAACCGTCGGCATTTTTAATGCCATATTTTGAAATCAAATTCAGCCTTAGTTCGTCTAACTCTTTTTCTTTTTGTTTAATTGTTTCTATTATTTGAATTAACTTTAAACATGTATCAAGTGGCAGTTGTTCTTTTGCTAGCTTAGCTAGTGTAAGCTTTACCTCTTCACTTATCAACATGCCCAATTTCATATAGATATTATTCCCATTATTTCGTTTTGTGTTATGATAGTTATATGTCAAACTTAATAAAAGCATGGAAAAAGATAGTTACAGAGGCAAACGATAAAGGTATACCATTGCCCATGGTTAGAGATCCTAATACGCTTGAAGGATCTGTGTCTCTTACCTTAGTGGTTTTATCTTCTTTCTTGGTAATAGTTGGCATAGTTGGTAAGTGGTCTGGGTTAATAGGCGGAATAGACATGAACTCTGCTTTTAACTTCTTTTATGCAAGCACCACGCTATATTTTGGACATTCTTGGGTCACTAAAGATGAGCGTATGTCTAAAAAACCCAAGATCTTAGAAAAAACAGAAGTAGACGACCCGGACGCCTGATTAGCCTCTTTTCTTTCTTGATAATCTTATCCCTGTCCATTCAAATTCTCCCTTAGTGCTCTTAGTTTCCAGCACAAGGTCATCATTGTACCAAGCGGGCCTTTGACGCTTGGTCCATATCGGAATCTTGGCATCATGCTCCCATTTATATGCCATCGCCATCTTATACGCGTATATGGGATCTTCGATTTGTTTATAGGGAGTGCAATTCGCAAACGCGATCAATTGACCGTCTGGTATAAAATTGATCCCATTTTGAAAAATAGGAAGATTATCGACCATGCTATGAAGCGTGCCTTTTCTATACTTCAATTCTTCTATCATGGTAGTCATGTGCTTCAGTAGCCAAACGTAATTTGGTTTAGATGCTTTTACCCACACACAAGATGGATGGTTTTGCCACGCTTTAGTCTTAAATGGTTTTCCGCTTATCTTAGATATTGGTAGATCTGTTAAACCACCGCCGTGATGAGCTATAGCGTTAGCAAGCAATGATGCACTTTCGATTATCATCTTATTTAATCTCAAGTCATCTAAGTTAATTGCAGCTACAACAGGGTCTTGATCTGTCGTGAATATATTCATGTAATTATTATACTTTCGGATACCATTACCTTGTATAACACTTAAGTTAAAATTGTGATACAATGTTATTTGAGGTCCAATTTATGTCGCCTGACGACAAAGATAATTTAAGCCAAATAAGATCTAAACTTGATGATATATCTGATACTTGTTCAAATATAGACAAGGAATTGGCTCTTCAGAAGGCTGCTTTCGACGCTCATCTTGCTCAAGATGAAAGAATGTACGAAGAGTTTAAGAGGATGAATAACATTCTCGCCGATAACACAGAGTCGCTTAAAGAGCACATGCGTCGCACTTCTATGTTAGAGCAGGTAATAGTTAACATGGATAGTCGTTTAGGGCCAATAGAGGTTGACCATATACAGAAGCAGGCCGTAAGCGCTTATGTTAACTCTATGTTAAAATTTATAGGTAAGGCAGCTGGAGCCATCACTGCTTTAGCTGGACTTTGGATGTTATTAAAGCCCTATTTGATGATATAAAGGAGAAAATATGGCACTTTCTGCAAAAACTAAACTTAGACTTAAAAACGCTCTTACTAGAGCATTACTCGCAGATGAGATGGAGGCAGCGATGGATTCGCCAGCCCCGCTTAGTGCTAAACTTAAAAGAGCAATAGTTGTAGCTCTCGCAGGTAAGGCAGCAGGACAAGAAGTTGTCGACGCCATAGAAAATGGTCCAATCTCGTTATCTGAGAAGACTAAGGCAAGAATACGTCTTGCTATGGCAAGTAAGGCTGCAGGCAACGAAGTAATAGCCGCAATAGAGAGTTAAACTAATTTAATCTGAACAGTATCGACATAATTCACTTATTTTTTTTGAAATATAATCTTTATTGTTAAGTAGTCTGTTTCTTCCACTTGGATGAGGCATCTCAAAGAAATCAACGTGTAGCAGTGTCAGCGCCACTGATGCTGTTTTGCCTAGTGCAACTATTTTATCTGGCCTTATTCCGTCTATGTTTTCTTTTAGCGAGGAAATAGAATCAAGTATTTCTCTCTTTGTTAAAGATCTATTTTTATGCGTTTTTTTATTAAGCACGTTGACATGAATAAAGGTGGCATTATTAATGTATGAGCACCATCCAGTTAATATCTTGCTTGATCTAGTGGATCCGTGAAACGCTGCATCAGTTAAACTTGAATTAGAAGGATTAGATCCGACAAATAAAATGCGAGTTTTATTCAAGCAATTCGTCCTTTTTAGATTCAAGCCACGCTGCTAAGTTAGCATGACCGTTGCCCCTAATTACGCTTAATATCCTTTGAAAGCATAATTCCATGCCTTCATCTTTGGTTTCTTCTAGTAATTTTGAAAACGCTTCATGATTCATTTTTATTTCATGCATACTCATTCAGATGTGGAAGCTAAATATAAGAAAGAAAACAATATAGCGCCAATTGCCAAAAGACCTAATGCCTCTAATATCATATTCCCATCCTTCCTATATACTGATCGCAGTTGTTTTCGTGAACCTTTGAGCCTATTTCTTGTTCTAATTTATTAAGTTCGCTCATTATATTTAATACGCACTGTGAATATTCTTCTGAGCCTTTAACCCTCAAAGGAACACAGTTATTATCAAAGTCAGCGAGAACGTTTTCTATCTTTTTCTCAAATTCTTTTACCAAATTCTCGCAGATTCTTATATTTAAAGATTCTTTTGCTAAGAATATTCCGGTTATTAAAATCAATACAGCAACCACTGACGCTAATGTTTTCATTTGCAGAAATCACCTTTTCTTGGTTTAATTCTCATTACGTAAAAATCTTCTATTTTGTCTGTTTTGATATCTAGGTCTTTCATACTGCTGGATTCTTCAAAATCTTTATACTTTTCTTTAAAATAGAAAGTGGATATTCCAGCTTGCCAAAGCATCCTTAAGCATCTAACGCAAGGAGACAGGGTGCAATACACTGCGCTGTTATTTGTTTTTACTCCAGATCTCACAGCATTACATAATAAGTTAGTTTCAGCGTGTATTATGTAGTCATATTTATCCGGTCTATGAGACGGCAGCAGGTCATCGTCCGCGCCTCTTATGAATCCGTTATAGCCTTCTGCCATTACAGCACCAGTGTCGGAATCTATTAAGATGGCTGCTACTTTAGTTTCCGCATCGTGAGACTGACTAGCTATAGCAAGTGCTCTTGCATGATATCCATGTAATCTTTTCAGCGATATAGTATTAGGCTTAGCCTTACATCCACAGCTGCTCATATCTTTTTATTCTTGTTTTCTTCTACTTCATCTGGTTGAACATCGCATACATAAAATGAGCGCATGTCGTGGTTTCTAAGCACCATTGGGCCTATGTCGTTTGACGCCGGCGCTAATTCTACCTGTATCATCGTTTCGCCTGG
>Ga0255142_1000177_pt1 | contig 25048 bp, 38 predicted proteins | sample Atl_Cont_RepB_0h_FD_183181 | JGI IMG/M metagenome (GOLD analysis project Ga0255142, IMG submission 183181) | Freshwater microbial communities from Altamaha River, Georgia, United States - Atl_Cont_RepB_0h | ecosystem: Environmental > Aquatic > Freshwater > River | place: USA: Georgia | collected... | reverse complement strand
GAAGATATTTCTCAACGTCAATAGTCTCGGATTTCAGGATTCTGGCTTTTCTTGCCTCGTCTAGTTCTATTGCCCGTGATTCAAGACTCATAGTTTCCCCTAGTTAATGTAACTAACAGCTTCGTTAATTCTGGATAGAGCCGTTTTAAGCCGTTTTCTATCCTCGGTTGATATCTCCCTACCCTGACTCAAATCAAACGCCGCTATGGACGTTAGAAGTGCCTCAAATTGGATTATTTTCAGCAGGTCTGATGCGTAAAACGGTCTCCTTACTGGTTTGTTACCCTGATTATTTGCTTTGAGGTAATTTATATTGTTATCGTTAGGAAACAGGTCTGTCAAGTCCATTCCTACGGCTTTTACAATTTCGTAAGCGGAACATCCGGCAAAACACTTAAGCAGGATTCGACCGTCATCTGTTTCCGTTATGGCAAGACTAGGTGATCTGTCAACGTGAGCAGGACAGCAAGCAGTCCAACGACCTTTTGAGCCTTTAACCTTTTCCAGCTTGTTTAGGAAATTTCCGATCATTTCAGTCTCCTGTCATTAACCCACCAGTCTTTTTGTTCAGGTTCGCTATCCTTTACCCACTTAGCCTTAAAACCTTGCCAACCCTGAACACACATTTCTTGCATGGCACGTTCTAACGACCAATTTAGTTTAGTTGCTTCTTTAGTAATGCCTTCAAGTACCGTAACCGTTACTGGAGCTTTCTTAACTTTCCTTAAAGCAATGAAGTCATCCCATGTGTTTTCGGAAACATTTTCAGGTCTTTCGTTAACGATTTTTTTCTTCTTATCTGTCTCTTCTCTTCTCTTCTCTAGGAGATCATCTTGATATCCGCTTGATATCACGTTGCTAGCATCATGATCCAAGTAGTGAGAAAGCTTTGATATACAAGCATTTACGTCACTTTCAGACATTCTTAGCCTAAAAGAGATGGTCTTAATGTCGGGTAAATTGCCATGATCCTCTGACGCTAAAAGCCAGAGCATTACAAGGACTTTTGAGGATTTGGCATCAAGTTCGTGCCATTGAATATCGTCTAAAAGCTCGCGGTAGAGCTTGATCCAAATGGGCTTACGATCTTTGAAATGCTGGAACTGAGACCAGTTCTTGACTCGAATAGACATATCTAACCTTCCATCAAAAGGTCATCACTGAGGTGGGATAAGGCAGGACGGTGATGAAGCGTCTTTTCGGGAGCTACCCTAGCCATTCCCGGTGAACTATATCTTAATGTTTCTTAGCTGGCAAATCCGGCAAACATTATGCTCACCAAATTGCCCTGATGATCGGGACTTTTTACATCCATAGCAGAATCTCAGTCCAAAGTGATAGCTCTTTTTAGAAACTGGTGGGTTTGACTTTGGAGGTGAGAAAGATAAATCTTCGTCTTTCAATCGGTTGTCCACGGGGTGTAGTCTTTCTGGGTTCTGGAAACTTCTCTAACTTAGGCTGATTCTGTTGCAATTTCTTTAACGTCTGTTCGTATTTCATTGTCTCATAAATGTTGTTTTAGGTTAATAGAATGTAGCTATAGATTTATGTTTCTTTATAGAAATTATTTGACAATCCTGTGTTAATCTGTGGCACTATTTCGTTGCGGTAATTAACTAGGGGATAAAAATGAATGCACAAGAATTCGAGCAGTTTTTACTTTACGAGCTTCTTGAAGGCAATCCAGATGACGTACTTTGCCACATGACAGCCGCTGATGTTGGTGAAGAATTCTCACAGATGTTATGGGTTTGGTCTCAGCATCACCAAAATCCTACCCAACTCCGAGATAGTCTGCAACGGTTCATCATTGGGATGATTCATCGTACCGTTAAGGGAAAGAATTTACCTGACTACGAACCTACGGAAGAAGATCACTACTTTGACCATGAAGATCGTATGTATCAGGAACGTAAAGACGCTAGTTATAAGGGGAGTGACGTATGAAACTATTTAATCCAGACGATAAGTTAGCTGACTTTGTAGACCGTCATGCTGGTATAGTCATTTGTCTACTATTCTTAGTCGTTATGTTGATCGATAACCTATGACCTCAATCCTAGACCCTTCATTTAAGTATGTCCCGTCTGGTAAAACAAATATCCGTAAGACTTTTGACCGTATTCGTCGTGAGCAAAAGGAGGCTGCAAAGATACAAGCTACTAAGGAAACACAACCTAACAATATCATCTTCAATAAGAAATTCGCTAAAGGATAAATAATGGATACCAAAGTTTATGAGAAGCTACAACAGGCTAGAGTCAAGCTCCAGAACGTAGAACTCAAGAAGTCAGGACACAATAAGTTCGCAGGCTATCGGTACTTTGAACTCACCGACTTCTTGCCTACCGTCAACGCAATATTCAATGAATTAGGACTCTGCCATACGCTAGAGTTCACCAGCGACCTAGCTACCATGCAGGTCATCGATACCGTTAATGGTGGGGTAGCTAAGTTCACCTGTCCTATGGCTTCGGCTCAACTAAAGGGATGTCACGAGGTACAGAATCTAGGGGCATCGATTACCTACATTACTCGGTATCTGCTGGTAATGGCTCTGGCAATCTGCGAACACGATGCCTTAGACGCTACCACAGGCTCAGAGGAACCTAAGTCAGCTAAACCTGTCACTAAGGACGTATTTGATACGTTAGATGAACAGGATCAGGACGAAATCCGGTCTTATGCAGCCGACGTAATTATGCTGATTAATAAAGATCAGGTGGGTGAGGCTGTGGAGTACATCAATTCTCTGGAGCTAGATGCAGACTGGAAAACTGCACTCTGGAGCCAGTTGGATAGCAAGCAGCGATCAGCAATTAAGAAATTTACTAAATATCAGCAAGAGGATAAATGATGGAATACGATAATCGGAATCGTGGGATGCTGGGTCGCAATACGAACAAGCAGTCTGACAAACACCCAGACTACTCAGGCACGATCAATATCGATGGTCGGGACTATTGGCTTTCTGGCTGGCTTAAAGAAGGCAAGAATGGCAAATTCTTCTCTCTAGCGGTCAAGGAGAAAGAGACCAAGAAACCAGCTAAGAACGATTTTAAGGATGACGATCTAAATGATGCGCCATTTTGATGATTAGCTACGAGGGAAAGTTACATTGGCTTTTCGATTAACAAATCGTCAAGGATAGAACCAGTGCTGCGAGTACCTCACCCTTAAGCCTAGCGATAGGTGGCGCACATAACCTACGCAGCATACGCACAGGCTCCTATCAGGTAGGTTTCTCCCCTCTGTGTGAGTATGCCGACTAACCCCCGTAAGGGGTTATTAACAGGAGAACCAATGAAACTTTTAGACTTTTTACTTGAGAAGTACCAGATTAAGAATGACCGTCAGCTAGGATTAAGACTCGGCATTAAAGCACCGACGTTATCCAAGATTCGAGCAGGTAGATCATCTGTATCAGCAGCCGTTATTCTGGCTATCCACAAAGAATTTAAGATGCCCGTTAAGGATATTGAGGCTTTGCTATGAGCTTTGAGATTACAGAATTAGAAGTCGTGAGGTGGGGTGAGGCAAGAGGAATCATCCAGAACTCAGACTCCAAGACGCAGTTATTAAAGGCTTTTTCAGAGATGGGAGAGTTAGCCGATGCGATTACCAAACGAGACCGTGGATCAATTATTGACGGACTTGGCGATATTCTTGTATGTCTTACTATGGTCGCTGCTATTGAGGATGTTGATCTTAAACAATGTTTTAAGTCTGCCTATGATGAGATAAAGAATCGGAAAGGCTATCTCAATAAAGAAGGAGTATTCGTTAAAGATGACCAATGACCTAAAGAAAGTTGTTGATATAGTAAATCTCTGGTGGTCTAAGTCTATCGTTGCCATCCTACTTTGTGTAATTGGATGGTATATCGGTGGGATACAGACCGAATCTAGGATTGCTTCTGACTGTAAGTTCGCAGGAGCCTTTAGGGTGGATATTCAGGCATTTACCTGCCAAAGAAGACTATGACTAAATTTTGTACCAGTTGCCAAGCTACAAGAGACTTAGAAGGTGGGATAACTAAACATCTTCGAGGCACTACCAGATGGATATGTAAGTCCTGCGTAGAGCATAAATCACCGAGTATTTACCGGAACTTATCTGGTAAACCTACGCCATCAGCATCAGTTAAACGGCTTTTTCAATTGCCATGAACAAATCAGATCAAGATTTAGTAAATGTAGTTGCGAATATTGCATTTATTAACGGGTTAAAGGAAATTGATGTTTTGTTACCACCAGATTTAAGACCATTTTTACCACAATCAATACGCAACAAATTTCAACTAATCCAAGAGGAACGAAATGGGCAGACCTAGAAAGAATCCTGATGATCCTAAGTGGCAAGAGCCTATAAATACACCACCATTAAAGTTGCTAGAACGGAAAGACCATTGGGAAATGATTTTCTCAGCGGCTCTAGGAGGCTTGATAGCTAGGGGTGGTGGTCAGACCTATGACCAGATGATTAAAACAGCCGCACAGATCGCTGACGAGTCCCAGAGATTTCTTTATCAGAAGTTATCGCGTTAGGGCTTCGTATTGGGCGTAGCATTGGGTAAGGGCTGTTCTGAGTTCATCGGCTTCTCTAGCGAACCGGACAGCCACTTCTGCGTCCTCTCTAAAAAGCTCTCTTGCGGTACAGCCACTCGATCTAGTGCCGGTGGAACTGGACAAGGAACCTGTTTCGGTGGGGCGGGTTTGACGCTGCTGCAAGCTGTTAGAGAGAGCATTAGCCCGAGCAGTAATATTCCTGATTTCCGCATCTTTCTCTCTCCTTAACTTGTCAGCGTTAGACTGTAGTTCCTGCTCCTTAGCCCTAGCTTCTTCCTGAGCCTTAGCATACTGAGCATATTGCTCGGCTTTCTCTTTATCCCAAGCCTGTTGTACCTCAGCCTTGCCTAGCTGGTGTCCTTGATACAGACCTCCGGCTCCTGCAACGCCTATGGCTACTACAACGCCAATGATGACGTAAGGGTTCATTTCGGCGGGACTTTAGTGCCATCAAGTTTCTTGTGGACTTTAACCTCGCGGCAAACTTCTTTCTCCTTGCCTTGTCTTTTCTCAACGTGACAGACCTTCTTTGTCTCGCCAGCGTGAATGTTAAACACAAGTAAAAGACTAAGAACGACAGTTCCAACCATTCGTAATGTGAGTGCAATCATGTGATCTCCGGGTGTGGTGGTTGTTCCGGTGCTGCTTTAGGGTTATACGACGTAATCGTTGGCTCCATCCTAGCAGGTTGTGGGCTAACTGTAGGTACTTTAGGAGTCGGCTTATCCTCACGTTCTGCTGCTGTAGATAGTCCGGGTGGCACAAACGGAGCTATAGCATCCTTACCCTTGACCGCCAATAACGTCGCTAATGAGCCAAGAATGTACTTGCTCATATCGCTCAGGATTAGGAAAAACTGCTTATCTGCCGGAGCCATGCCATTCATAGGCTGTGTCACAAATACAACACTATAGAGTGATACGCCTACCATGATGACAACAGTAAAACAGAAGGTAACAGCAATGCAGAACTTAATTACCGCATCGTGTTGTTCCTGTGTCATTGCAAGGAACTGGCTGACTAACTTTAACGGGTTCATTGATTTCCTCTGGCTTCGTTAGCTGATCTGGACAGGTTCCGGTGCTACTACAGTACGGTCTTTTGCACTCTTTCTTTTCCCAATTATCAGGGTCTTGGCAAGGATACCTAAACCGATCACACCCAACGAGACTAAGAATGAACAACAGCCAAAGCGCGCGCATACTGAGCCTCTCTATCTTCCATACCCTTGTAACCACCGTTAATCACCTTAGTCATACCTCGTAAGTCTGTGGCATCAGCGAATCGATTTAGTTTGTTAGTCTCCCAGAACCAGCAAGCAGACTGAGCAGCACCTTCAAACGTCTGTGTGTACTCTGAGGCTTGTTCAGGAGTCATCTCTAGGCTAGCAGCGAACCAGAAATAGTTATCCTTGCCGGTAAGCTGAATTAGACCTCTGCCCTTGAATTTTGAGCCATCTTGGGAGGCTTCATCACCGTTACCCATACGATTCGCATAAACGTAATTAGCGATCTTGTCCGGCTGTTTAGCATAGGACTTAGCCTGTGAATCTGTCTCAAAATACTTAGGGAATACTTTAAGAAGCCCTGAAGCACTATAGTTCAGGTTCTCTGTGAGCCAGACAAATCCACCTGACTCATGGTGGCATTGGGCTAGGAATGAGGCTATACGGTTCGGAGTCGTTATTTCGTATTCTTCTAGGAGAGACTTACCACCTAGTTCTGTCTGCTTGCCAAACAAAGCCTCATACCACTGGTCAGGATACTTTGAGTGAGGAATAAACTTTTTCCAAGCATTACGGTCAATCACGATACATCCTCTCAATCAGAATTTCTCGCCTTAACTGTTGCATCTTCCTAACTTCGTTGACAGCAGCTTGTGTCGCATAGTACATATCGTAGTACATGAAGGCTAAGATAGGCATTACGATAAAGAACATCAGTAATACAGCCATTACGACTACAATCAATGACCAAGGGACATTCTCATCGTCGCGCTTTTTGTCGTCAGCCACATTAGACCCACCGCCCATAGAACTACGAAAACTACTGCTGAAACCCACGCCACCTTTGACTTGATTTCCGCTATCCTTTTTCTTCGTCGCCATGATGCTATCTGAGCTAGCCTAAGTTCTTCTGCGTGAGCTTCTTCTTGCTCTTTGACGATACGCTGCCACATCTCCTCGAATTTGCTCCACAATGCCCCTAACTCTGGTGGAGCCTTGTAAACCATCGTTTCGCGTATCTCAGCTAACATCGCATCAAGCCGAGAAGTAATCAATATCCGCTTTAATGCTCTCCTACCTATCGATTCTTCACCTTTATAGACCTGCTTGGCTTCTAACTGCTCCTTGAGGAATAGCTTACTGATAGAGTCATAAGCATCCATCAATGCGCCTAGCTGGTTGCCGATGTCCGTAAACACATCGTTAGGGTCAGCCTTGGCTATCTCCTGAACCCTCTGGACTTCAGCATGGTACTGCTGCTTTTGTACCGGAGTAGGGTCAACAATCTTCTGATACTGTGCCTTCAGATCATCCAGCACATCCTTAACATCACCTGCCGCACCCTTGATCTCTTTGTAAAGTTGACAGCCTTTCTTTACAGCCGCAACCGCAGCATTAGCAGCAGCAAGTAACGTTAGCGGATCAATTTATTCCTCCGAATTAGCCTTTTGATTCTCTTTGGCTATCTTCAAATGCTGATGCTTGTACCAAGTGCTAATTATCAATCCGATAATACCTATTGCTAGACCACCTAGTGCAGCAAATTCGTTAGAAGTCAGTCCAAAAAAGACGGCGGAAACTGATCCGCCGTAAGTCGCCGCTGCTGAAATCTTAGGTACGTCAACCATTTCTAGCCTCAAGCTGTTCAATACGTTGGCTCATCTCTTTTACTGCGTTAATCAGAGCAAACGTGAGTTCTGAAGTATCTACGATTTTATAGCCATTTGCATCAGTTTTTACGCAATTAGCAAACGCAGTACCTTCTAATTCCTGAGCAATAACCCCCACAAAAGCCTGTGATGGGCTATCAGACTTCATGAACTCAGCGGTATAACGATAGTTCTTAGGCTCAACCTGCTTAATCTCAGCTAGACCCTTACCGTATGCAGAAATATCCTGCTTATAACGCGAGTCTGAGTACGAGTTAAACGAACCACCACCGACCTTCTGAACGTCTGAAATGCTAAATCCAGCCGATGACGAGCCAACAAAAAACTTCATTGTTGAACTGATATATACCTCCATTACGGAGCCAGTCCAGTAGATCGAGTTGCCTGTTGACGTAAAGTTATAACCGTTAGGCGAGACAATACCCGTATCAAACGTCTTAGCACCAGCAAAGTTCTGGCTACCTGTTGTTACTACTCCAGAAACCGTAGCAGAAGCCGTAGGCAATGCAGACGATGACCAAGATGAACCGTTAGACGTTAGAACCTGACCGTTAGAACCCGGAGCAATAGAACTAATCGCACTTGTTCCATTGCCAACGAGAACAGCACCAGTAGATAGTGTTGCTACACCAGTACCACCATTAGCGACGTTTAACGTACCATTAAGGGTCAACGTGCCACTAGACGTAATAGGCGTACCAGCGATAGTTATCCCTGATAAGTTAGATGTCATTGCAACGCTAGTAACCGTACCGCTTCCCGGTGTCACAGTACCCCATGAAACACTAACGCCATTAGTTGTTAGGTATTTACCTGAGTTACTCGTCTGACTAGGCATTAGTGCATTGATAGCATTACTAGCCGTAGTTTGACCTGTACCACCTTGAGCAATAGGTAAGGCATTAGTTAGCGTGACGTTACCTGAAACACTCAGGTCACCACCTACAGTAAAGTTATCGCCAGACGTACCTGCTTGCTGGTCTTTCAACTGTGCCATTAACTCACGAATAGCATTATTGATAGTCGATGGTGGACAACCTTCAGCAATGTTAATACCGTCAATATCGGTATTATTAGCTGCTGTGGCACTAAATTCGCTGATCTTTGTCTTTGGCATGATTACTTACCTTTAGCGCGATTTGCTTGATACATAATGTTATATGCTCTAGGGTCAAATGCTTGTGGGATAACTTGCTCTACTGCCCAAGGTGCGCGAGACAATAAACCAGCACCGTAAGCAGCCTCACCCATTAGTCTAGGAGATGATGCAAGCAATGACGCTGTGGCTAATGGAACACCACCTGCTGAGAAAGCACCAGCAGCAGTACCTAAAGATGTAGCTCTTTGGATGCCCATAGGAGTCAATTCAGCTAATGATTGACCAGCCAAAGCAGGGAAAATATCTCCACCAGCAGCACTTAGCTCTTTACCTAAAGCTACACGCTGACCAAAGTTTGTATTGACGTTCTTACGCATCAATGACTGTAGCTTACGAGTAGCAGTATCAGCACTAGCTTTTTGACCTAGCGACAATGATCTTTCAATCTCTTTAATGAGTTCTGACGCTTCAGAATACTCACGCATCACCTTGGCATAAGTAGGAGCTTGCTTAGTAATCTCTGACTTTACAGAGTCATAAACACCACCAACTGCTGCTCTAGCTTGCTTCTGTTCGTAAGGGATATTCTCTAAAACATCGCCAATCTTTTGCTTTAACGCATCAAGACCTTCTGGTGTATGGAAATCAGCAGGGTTCTGAGCTTTCCAATCATCAACAATGTTTCTAACTGTCTCAAGCTCATTAAAGGCACGCTCATTAACAACCTTACCTTTGTAAGATGTTTTATTCTGAGCCGTTTGTACTGCCTGATCGATACCTTTGAAGTCTAGTACGGTCTTATCACCCTTGATATTGACCATGCCAGAGCGATACTGAGCCTGTTTAGCTTGGTTCATGTTGGCAAGATTCTGCTTTGCCATATCCAGAACATCAGTCATTGGCGCAGTACCAGTAATGTTTGACCTGAACTGTTCAGCAGCAGTACCACCCTCACGACCAGCCTTATAAGCCTGTTTAATAGCTTCTGTTCCAGCACCAGTAGTCATGCCCAAGACAGGAGCTACAGCCTTACCTACGGTTCCTACAGTCTTTGCAGTTAGCGATAGAGGATCAACCATCGATGCTGCTTTACCCAACTTAGGAACAGCAGCACTACCACCAGTTAGCACAGCAGAAACATCCGATAGAAATCCAGCAGGATCGTTAGCGATAGTGCGTTTAGCTTGCTCTACGCCACCATAACGCTGCACATACATCTGCCCAACTTTATTAGCAACTTCCCTAGATGCTTTGTCCTCACCAATGGCTTGAACAACGCTCTCAGGCAATACATTTTGCAAAGCACCAGCACCAATATCTAAGATAGTCTTGCCAGTCTGCAATGGGCTAGTAACCGCCTCATAGGTTCCCATTAATACGTTTTTCAGCGAACTAGGGAAAGTCTTAACGGCCTGAGTAACGACCTCTTTACCAGTCATTGACTCGCTTTGTCCAACAGGACGAGCAGAAGCTAGATCAAATGCCATTATTTGACCTCCTTAAACTGTGTCCTATCAGGACTAACCCAAGCCTTATTGCCATTTGAGTCAACATTTAATGTCCAGTTTTTACCAACACCTTCAGGACGAGTTTCTGTTACCTGAGCAGCAGACTTACCTTGCTTCAACACAATATTGTCTGGATTTAGGTTATAGCTATTTGCTAAGTCAACGTATTGCTGTCTAATCTGATCGTAGGTATCTTCAGCAGCCTTATAAGCCAATTCAGCGGCTTTCTTAAAGTCTGCACGTTGAGCAGGGTTTAGACGTTCACCATTCTGCAAACGCTGTAAGTAGTTACCCATCAGGTCAATAGCACCTGTAGCAGCCATAGCCATACCCAATTCAGACTCTCGAACTACAGAACCCGGATCAAGCAACTTCATAAACTTGGTAGCAGCAGCCAAGTCGTTAGCAGCAGACGGATTGTTAAGAGCATTGATAACTTGCTTATGCGCTGTCTGAACCGTAGAGAACTCTTTAATCGCTGGCAAACCAGCAAATTCCTTACGCAAATCAGTCTCAGAGTTCAATCTGAAATCAGCATCTTTCTTACGAATTTCTGAAATAGCAGACTGAATTTCAGCAGGAGTCATGCTGATAGCGTTCTCATTCAATGAGTCAACCATTGGCTGCAACATCGGATGAACATTCGCAAGGCTTTTAGGAACAGAACCAGCAAGTTCTTCCTGACGCATCAAGTTACGCAAGCTATCCGCTTCTTCTCTAGCTGCCTTTGCTCGTTCAGTATTACCAGTACGAGAGAAATAAGCCTGTGCTGCTTCTGCCTCTTTTAGTTGTTGCATATAACGTGAGCCAGTTACCACAGTTGGTGTCAACTTCTCTGGCATTGGAGCTTCATCAGGAGATGGAACTCGGAAAGTTTCTGCTTGCCCTTTAAATGGTGGCAAGGCTTCAGGACGCATCCCCATTAAATCAGCAGGAGGAATAGTCGGTGCAACTTCTGGACGAACTACAGGAGGAGTAGTTGTAATACCCCTAGCTAACCGACCTTCCTCAATATTGATATAACGCTCTAATGCCTTATCAGGGTTTGCTCTGAAATAAGCAACCATCGTAGGATTATTGGCAATTTCTGGAGTCTGGATTACTTTCTCAACAGCCTCTCTAGCTTGTTGCTGTCTTGCTAAGTCTGCCTGAGCTTGTTTTATTTTCTGAGCATTGACTATTTGTCCAATACCAGCCTCATAGGTCTGACCAGCACCAGTGAAACCTTGACCAGCCGCACTTAGTATATTTGCAATTGGAGAACGACTTGTTCTCATAGCTTGAGCCAAGCCAGCACCAAAACCTAGCAATCCCGCTAGGTTAGACCGTTTCTGTAATGCCGCAGATTGTTCTGGCCCTAGCAGACCTTCATAGCCTACTGGCACACCGCCAAAGATATTAGGGATGTAATCTTCTATTGCCATAATGTCACCTAAATAAGACTAAGCTGCGGTACTCCAAACGACGATCTTTGTTGTTGTACTGGTATCTGTTTTCCAGTCATTAAACCCGATCTAGCTCTCATCTCAGCTAATCGCTGTGCATCTTCTTGAGCATTTTGTTGCATCACGTTTGATGCTAAATTCATCTGGAAAGGGTTTTCTTTAGCAAACTTAGTTGCTGCACCAATCTGATCCATTAACGTAGCCGGAGCCGTTATTGATGGAATAAGACCTGTTGAGCCACCTGTAGCAGCAAATGTCGGCATTGTAGGCGTAGCAAATACACCAGCAGCACCCGGAGCAGCAGGTAAAGCAGCACCAGCAGTAGAGCCAACAGGAACCGCACTAGCACCAGTCATTCCAGCAGTAGCAGCCGCATTACCAGCACCTAAAACAGCACCACCAAGACCACCACCTACAGCACCCAATAACGCACCTTTTAAGGGATTACCACCTCTAGCAGCAGATACACCACCGCCTAGAGCAGCACCTATCAATAACGGTTCCATGCCACTCATTATTTACCCCCACCAGATGTCGTAGTCGTTTCCAAAGGCGCACCATAAAAGACGTTAGCAGCACGTTGCAGACGATCTAGTGGCAAGTCTTGTGCAGCAATCTTGCCCTGAATAGCCTGTAGATCGTAAGCCTCACGACCTTGACCAACTTGTAACAGCTTCTGAATATCTGCATAGTCCTGAGCAGCCATACCCGGAGCCATAGCAGCCGCTGCACGTTGTCTTTCAATATCACCAGCACTAATCTGTTGAGCCGTTCCTAACGCCCCTAGACGAGTTCTCATCGCCTCTTGCTCACCTGCCGTTAGTCCACCAGCACCAGCAAATCGATTCGCTATAGCTTGCTGTTCTAATCCTCCTAAACGACCCATAGCGGCCTCTTGAGCCTGACGCTCTGCCATGTAGTTCGCTAGATAGGCTTTCTGATTCTGTTCTGCTAATGCTCTCGCTAAGACATCTTGCGATTTAGCCGTTTGCTGTGCCATTGCACCTGAGCCATAACGACCAGCAGCAGCAGCCTGAGCCTGTAGATTCTTCATGCTCTCGCCAAACGACTCACCTGCTAGACGATTAGCCTGACCCAATGCACCTTGTAGGTATTCGCTACCACCACCAAGATACGCACCGCCAGCAGTAGAACGAGTTAGACGAGCAGCCTCAGATTCCGGCTGACCTTCCATCATAGAACGATAGAAGCCAGCACTAGGATCATAAGCACCCATGCCCATAGCCTCGATCTTTCCGGCATAAGGACTGGTGTAACCCATCTGTTGAGATATGAGATTTTGAGCCTGTGCCGTTAGCGGAGAACCTGCTAAAGCCCTCTGCTCAGCCATAGACATCGCTTGCTGAGTCGCAGCAGATGGGCCTACAGCTAGAGTGCTAGGAGCCTCCGGCATAGCCTTATACCGCTTTTGGGCTTCCTCTAAAGCAAAGGTAATGTACGGCTTAAATTCCTCGCTTATTTTTGTTTCGCTTGACTGTCCACCACCGCCCATATCACACCTCGCAAATCCACTTTCTAGGACGAAATCCGTATGCCTTTGCCCTACGATCCCAACCCCTTCTATGGCTAGAAAATGTTAGGTATTTGGCATTAGAATTCCTTGCCATATTCTTGATGAATTGTAAACCTTTTTCAACTACCTGATAATCATTTTCTAACGTCCAAGCAGCCCAAACATGAACCTCATGACCTAGTGGCTGTAGTATAAAAAAGCCAACAAAGTGCATATTTTCTAACGCTATCCATAACATCGATTTCTGATTAAACAGATCGACGTAAACATCTTCAACTATCCAAGGTTCAGGGCTTTTTAACTTTATTTCATCTAGCCCCGGCTTTATCGTAGGCCACCAGTTTCTAATCTCTTGTTGCGGTACAAAGTTAAATTCTGTCATCCGACTATGATGTATCCGTAAGTTTTATTTGCTACATTATTTGCCCAATGACTAACAGTTGCATACCCTTGTTGCCTATCCGAAACATATAAATTAGATGTTGCAGCAGGAGCAACATAATTCATTGTTGCTATAAGTGAAGCTGTACTTGGTCTGGTTGGGCTGGTTTGTGTCGGATAGAACTGTAAACTAATTGCTGCGTTAGTTGCTGACCAGTAAAGCTCGACGTAATCATTTTTTTGTAACTCAATAAAATAATTCCAACCGACAATAGCGTGACCATCAACACCGCCATGACTATTAGGAACAGAAATAAATCCCGTCGAACCACCAACATCTGACCCATTCTTTCTTAGCCAAACGCTAACATCATGCAATTGAGTATCTGTATTCTGAAATTGACCAGACCATTGCAAATTGTAAATACCATAATCCCTAACATTGATTCTTGAACTATTGCTAATGTACACGCCATTAGAATAATCCGTTGTATCAAGTGTCATTGCTGTGGCTGTGTTAGCCGTAATGGTTTGATCTACAACGCTTTGAAACGCCCCATAAGGCGCAGAATCATTCTCAGCAGCGTCAGATACCGGAACAAAGAAAATCAGGCTGTCATAGCCTATACGCTCGTCGTAAAGGGTCGTTGTGGTGGCATTACCTGTGGCTAACGTCAAAGTTCCGGTGTTATTCGTCTTACCGTCCATAATGCCACGAACAACCTCACTCGTTACGCGAGGATCAGCACCGAATACGGGTAACGTCCGAAACTTAGTCATCGCATCCCGGCTTTCTGTACTTCAACATCTACCCCAACAATCGTATCCCAAGTCGTATCACCTGCTGCTGTCTGAACAGAAATCCTATGAAATCTACCATTAGACCTTAACGGGCAACGACCATCAGTATTAGCAGAAACATAACTAGTGTACTGAGGAGGCGCAGATAAAGCCTGACGAGTCGCTATAGCTACTGATCCTGTAGAACCATCAACGTAAGGACGAGCCATAGTCACCATACTAGGGCCAGCATCTATATCACCCGTTGATACCGTTGCAGACATTACAGCACCGTCAAACACAATGATCTTCTGCGCTCTAACACCTGCAAATTGCAACAATCCACCAGCCCATACCGGAGAATCTAGCGGAATATCTAGCGTATCTAGGTTGTTATCGTAGTTATCAACCTGCTCTAATGTTGCAGAAGGCGTAAGAATGTAAGAAATCGACGTTACATTCGTAGAAGCATAAGCCCAACGCTTCAACTGGATACTGTAAATCAGCAATAAACTACCACCTTCCTTAGCAGGAAAGCACCAAACAGCTAGTCCTCTAATCGGATCAATCGCCGATGACATCGTATTGGCAATATCGGTCAAAACAGCCGAGTCAAAGAACCATCGATTAACTTTTTCTAGTCCAATAGGCTGAACATTCTGTCCATCACAGAGATAAAACCCGTCATCAGCTAGAAAATACGTTACGCCACCAAACTGAGCGATAGAACCAGCAGAAATACAGCCCAAAGTGCGAGAAATAGCGTCAAACTGGAAGAAAAACGGGCTTCCTGAGTACGTCATACGATAAATCGCACGTTCTAGGAACACTAGACCATACTCACCACCCGCTAAACCTGTGATATTCCCACCATCAGGTAGGTATTGAGAGTCAGATTGACTAGACGCACTAGCAACCCAATTCAATTCGTTGTTGATGTCAGACCAGTAAACCCTAGATTCCTCACCAGCAACATATCCAGCGACCACAAAATCTCTTACAACCGTCACAAACCTAGCTGTAGGCGCATTTCCTGTCGCTGTAATCGTCGTACTCGATACCGTCTGGCTAGCACTTACCGTATAAGTACCTGAACCACCTGTTCCAGTACCGTAAGCAGTAATCTTAGTGCCGCCTGTAACCCCTGTACCGCTAATAGTCTGACCCACTACTACACTTCCATACGCTACCGATGAAACAGTCAACGTAGTGCCTGAAATAGAGCCTGTGAACTGAGCATCGTCTATTCCATAAAAGTATGCACCACCAGACAAATCAAACGCCTGTAAGCGGTCTAATCCATTAGCTAGGATCATCTTTGACCCGAACTGAGTCACATCCCACGAGGAAACTGGCGTATATCCCGATGTTGTTAATGGGTCTAACGTCGTATCGCTAGAATCGAACTTATAGACCTGAGTAGCACCAGCAGCGAATAGCGAGTTCGTACCAGCGTATTTACCTGCAAACGCTACTAGTAAAGCCTGACCTGCATTAGCCGAGTAATCTGCTGCATCTCGAATAGGCGCATAACCGTTAAGTACCGGATAACAGTTCTTAGCGTCTGTAACGCCTCCAGCTATACCCGGCTGATCTGGTGTCCATTCACCAAAATTTATTCTTGACGTTGCCATGTATCACTCACCGGAGAAACTTTTATCCATTCTTCACCGTAGATCATGCCTTTAGCAGTCACTACAGAACGACCCGTAATAGAACCCACAGCAGATGACCGAGTAACGCCACCAGTAGCACGAACATCAGCCTTACCTAGAATCTGACCACTTGCCAAAACAGCATTGTTAGCAATAGCCGTAAATATTGCTCTGCCTGTGATAGCACCTGACGCAAACTTAGCAGTACCACCAGCAGCCGTTACCGTTGCAGTACCAGTAATAGCAGCAGTTCCAACCCGTATATAACCGCCATTAGCTACTACTGTAGCTCTGCCTATGATAGAAGCATTGCCCTGTATAGCACCCTCATAGGCCGTTACGATAGCCCTACCGAGGATAGCAGCAGACGCTACAGCCTGACGAGTTCCAGCAGCCGTTACAACAGCACGACCAGTAACGCTACCAGTCGCAGGAACTAAAGTCGTTATCCTGAGTTCGGATACAGCAGCAGACGATAGCGGAGAAAATCCGAGCATTTATGGCTCCACAGGCCAAGTTACATCCCAAGGGAATCCTGCTTGTGACGGCACATCTCTTAAGCCCTGACGATACGCTGCCCAAGCAGCTTTATCAACTGGTGCATCCTCTACCTGAGTCCAGTCTGAAGCAGTCAGCTTACGATTACGTTCTGCCCGTACTGAATCAGCCTGACGAGCATCTAAGGAAGCAATAGCGTCAGCGTCCATATCTGCTACTGAGAACTTGGTAAACCATTGCCCATTAATTTCCTCAACACCATCTCTGAAAGCCACCTGATAGCGTGTAGGTTGAGCTTGTGGGCCGTTTAGCACCGGATCAGCACCGAAACCATCTAGCAGTTCTGCCGTTAGCTGCGGAGGAAAGCTGGTGTTCGGATGCAATGACCTGAACTCTGAGTCGGTCATCACTTGCCCTGTGTCTCTGATTCTTAGTTCCATGATTTCCTCAACTGATCGCCAAGAAGATATAACTTGCACTGCTTACGTTGATGTTAGTTGCGGCTAGTTGGTTGACGATAAACCCGCTGTTGTCTGGATCAATACTGTCATCTGTAGTTACTTCTGCTGCTGTAGTGTTTAGTGACAAATGCGGGTCATTGGCTGTAACAATACCTCTAGCGGTATCCCAAACGTACCAATCGCCTGTGCTATCAGTACGCTTAATCATCACGAACCTTGCTCCAGCAGCAAAGCCGCAGTTGATCGTCTGGCTGCTGCCGTTACCGGTGTAGCTGCCTACTTTGGATACGCCTGCGAGAGTGGCAAATAAATAAACCACTTCTGTTTGCGACGAAGCGTTTACTGCTGCGCTTGTACCTATAGTAAATGTAGTACTCGTTGGGCTTGTGTTATTCCAAAATCCACTATCTGTTACAGGTATCGCTGTTGTATCGAGCCGATTGTATTTTGTATTTCCAGTAGCTGAATGATATACAAACCACCCAAAAGTAGCGGATGATCGTGATTTTACAATCATCAACTCAGGTGCGACACCTAAGTTATGCGTGATAGTTCTATTCGACCCATTACCCGTGTAACACACCACATCAAAGAAGCCGGGAGCGCGGCGGAAAGCGTAGGAGACAGTAGCCGAAGCATCCCATGCTGCGCTAACACCTTGCATTAAATCAAATCCGTATGTATACGAACCTTCCGCAGCAGTTGTATTTGGTGACAAATAATTGTTTGTTAAGCGAGTCGTTGAAAACCAATCACCAACGACTCCAGTTTTTTTCGTCGGCAACCAATCAACTGGGAACCCACTACTAGCAGCCATCGTATAAGTGCCACCGGAAGGTGTTTGTAATTGCGGACTAAACACACTCGTTCCACTCGTCGGCGTTTTCATCGGGCCACGACGGATGGCGATGTAGATGAATGTGTTTGCCGCAAAACTGGCCCCTGTGATAAATCCAGTAGCCGTTGGTGTGATCCACTGACTTCCAGTTACCTCTGATCCGCTACTGTTTGGGAACAGTCTTGCACTGTCTGTCAAAGACATTCCACGCATGTTGTCAATAATCTGCCAACTAGTTCCCGCTGCGGCTGTGTCCTTGTACAGAATCCATTGAGGCTCATAACCAAGTGTTACGGTTTGATTTGGGCCTGTGAATGTTGCACACGAAATCACATTGTCCGTACCAGCAGCGCCAAAGCCCCCTGCGTCGTGAGCAAATAGGTAGGCGACGAATGTGTTGCCGTTGTTATTTACGCCGTTGCCGGTGCTAGAAACAGTAAATGATGTGCTGGTTACGCTAGGAAACCAATCAGTAGCGGCGTTAGAAAATGCGCTTGTGGTATTTAAATTTCCCACACCCGCAGCGGTTCCCGAGCTATTGCCAAGGCGGTGCCATACCTTCCAATCATATCCAGCTGCGCCATAATTTTTTACAATAATGCAGCCGGGCACGCTTCCTAAATTGTGGTTTATTACTTGACCAGTCGTGCCATCCCCCGTATACGTCACAATATCAAAGAACTTAGCTTGCTTGCGGAATGTCCATGAGGCCCACGTGGTGCTGGTTCCATTTACTGAACTGCTATTGCCAAGGACAAACCCAGTAGAAGAAAAGGACGAAACATAATTTGTGTTTGAGCTTGCGCTGCCAGTGCTGTTTGATGAAAGCTGACTGTTGTAACCGCGAACCGTATCCGTAAGCTGATGAGCTTGCCCTGAATAAGTGCCAGCTCTGTCTTTAATCCAAACCAACCCACCCTTGCCGGACAGATCAATGCCATTCGTGATCGTCTGCGTTGAGCCATTACCCGTGTACAAGTACGTCGAGAATACCGACTCTATGTAAACCGCTTCGCCTGAAGGAGCTGCTGTGTTTTTAGCCGCGAACATTATCTTTTCTCCTTGCAATTATCAAAGTGCCAGCGACTAGCAGTATTTACAGCAATGTCTTTCTCGCAATGTGGGCAAAAAACTCTAGGCTTTTTAATACCTTTTCTTAAAACACTCATCTTTTGTCTTGCTTCCTCAGTCTGCTTTCTTCCTTTCATTGGACTAATCCTACCTTTTAGTGCCAATGATATTTTTAACTTTGTTTCTGTTGATGGTATATAAGTAGACTCTTTTCTTGCTTTAGCTATGTTTGCTCTGCCTTCATCAGATTTGGGCTTACGCATTTTTAGTTTGTGAGATTCAGAAATAACCCTACCTTTCTGCAAGGTAGACATATATTCTTTATGACTTTCCGAGTGCTTATAGCCTAACGCTCCATCTCCACCATCGGTCATGTTTGTAAGTTCAAATCCATGACTACGCATTTCGCTTATCAATAAGCACTCAAAATCCATAGCCATTTCATCAGAAACATTATCCTCAACTTTAACGACCGTCACTTCATGACCATCATTAAGAATGCTACGGATTTTGCTCAGCTTCAATGATTTTCTTTTTTTGTAATATATTGCTTCTTTTACATGAAAATTGCAGCGGTCACCATTACCTTTACCAACATAAAAAGGCGTATTGTTTCTGCTGTCAATTAACATATAAACGTAAGACATATATTACGGAGTGTAGTTCTGAGCAACAGTTACGCCATACCAGTTAGTTCCGTCAGCAAAGAACGAGAAAATATCTTGCTTACTAGCTGTGCTGGTAATCGTAGGAGCAGTTCCAGCAGGCCATTTCACCGTTGACCACGTTACAGTCCTGCTACCAGTTCCATCCTGTTTTAACATCAGTAGGAACGACTTACCTGATGTCGCTGTAGGCATCGTAATCGTAGCGTTACCTGTTAACGTAATGATCTGGACTGTGCCGTTAGTCAAAGCCAACGTAATAGCCGTACCACTATTCGCTACATACGGAGTCTCAACGTAGTTCGTAACCGTTGGATTGGTTAACGTCTTATTCGTCAGCGTTTCAGTACCAGTAGGCGTAACGTAATCCGTACCAGCTACAGCAGCAGAAAACGCACTCTGACCATTGCCCTTGACAATACCTGTCAATGTAGCAACACCAGTACCACCGTAAGGAACAGTAATTTCCGTACCATTCCAGACACCAGACGAAATCGTACCTAACGCATTGACGTTATTTGATGCATCTTTATAAACAGCCTTATCAGCCGGATACGTTACGAATACATCCTTAGTACCAGCACCAAAGTTAACCGCAGTATTGCTGTTCGACGATTTTAGGATCGTAGTCCTAGCCAACGTACCAGCACCTACCGTACCCAACCCTACCTCATAATCACCATTCATAGTGATCGTGTAGTAGCAAGTATTGGTATTGCCAATTGCTGAACTAAAAGTCCGAAAACCCGTTACAGCCCCGTCCAGCGTCAATGTGCCTGTGCCAGTCGTGGTGGACGTTTCACGAACTCGGTCAGCAATTACTAATGGCATAAATTACTCCAGAGTCACAGAAAGGTTACCAGTCGAGATAGTAAATACATCGCCTGATGCAATAGCCTTAGAAGCGTCTAGTGGTGTGTAATACAACAAGTTACCGCTAGTAGAAGCGTCCAAGATACCGATGTGAGTCACAGTTCCCCATGTACCAGTTGCAGTCGGGAAAGTAACTGACGCACTATTCGTTGATACACCGTTGCTAGGCGCACCAAACGTAACAGCAGTACGAGCGTAGGAACCACCAGATACCTCAGTACCAGTATTTCCTTCACCCGGATCGCTAGTGTAAAGACCTACATAAACCGTAGCAGGGCTTGTGTAGGATGTATTGCGGAGCGTAGCGTTAATTAGCGCATTCTCCAGATAGTTCGACATCTCTGCCATGATTACCTCACGTTGTAAGACATACTCATAGGTTGACCGGAATACTCACTTGCTTGGTCGGACGTAGAAATACCCTCTACCGCCCTAGAATACAAAGCTGCCCAAGTCTGCAACCTCGCATCATTCATTAAATACGGTTCAGCCTCGCCTAAAGCCGCATATAGCAACGCATCAGGGCAATACGCTAGGAACGTATTACTCGCATTAGTATCGCTAAGGAGAGCAGGTTTGGCGTAGTACAACATCTGAGCCGTATAAACCGTATCAGGAACCGGAGCTAACTGCATCTCCGCACCTAAAATCGTGTAATCGATAGGCTTACCAGAGTCAGTTACACGGGCTGTTTCGTAGAATGAATTAGGAGCTTTGTAGCGCAATGTTGATACCGGAGTGGTATTCAAGTGAATATCGCGCATCGATAGAAAATCAGTTGGCAACCCTAGTGTAGAGTCACCTGCTGTTGTAGAAGCTGTAGCAACTACCAACATTTGCCGAATCCGTAAGTCTCGCTGCAAACGGTATTCAGCTAATTGAATAAAATCAGGAATAACAGAAGTCAGATCACTACGCGCTAGGTAGTTAGCTACCGTTGTCTTTAAATCGGTATAGGTAGTGATCGCCATATTATTCCTCTAACTGCTCAAAATCTTTCCAGCCATATTCATAAGTGCCAATATGCCGGATATGCATCGATAGTTCATGGTCAACATACGTCTGAAAACCCTCTGAACCAGCCTTTACGCAGAAATACACATCCTCACCACAAGCACCGTTTGGCCCCCATCCAGCATCAAACCAAGGCCGACCAGTCTTTTCAAACACTTCCTTACGGATCATCACAGCACCAAACCCAACCGCTGTAACTTCCTCAATCCCTTCCTTGCCGCGAGAGTCAATGTTCGACCACTTACGAACCTCTGTATCACCGTCCATATACCTTGTGAGTATCTTGGCTGTAGGCGTTACAGGCTTCCTTCTAGTCGTTGCATTTACCCCAACAATCGGCACATTCCTACTTAACATTATTGTAATGATGTCATGCGGAAACCGCATATCGCTATCAATAAACAATAGCGCGTCACATCCCTCACCTAATGCAACTTCTGCCAACTTCTCACGCTGGTCAAATATCAGCGTTCCCGGCATTGTGTATAAACTTAAACCGCCTTTACCATCTTTGCAACGTACTGACGCATCATGCGCTGTCATCCGAGCAAAGTCAAAAGCAAAACCAGTATGCACTTCATCCCGGCATGGTACACAAACGCCAACTCTCATATAGTTCCTCGATACGTTTTCCACACAGCATTATCAGGATCGTTCAGCCACCTAGCAAACCCGACCTCATCTACCACGTTAAAGCCCTTCATAATCCCCTGCTGGTTCAGTACATCTATGACCGTAAAGGGTATTCGAGCAACGTGATGCAGTTCGTTTAGGTGTCCTTGCCGAGATTTATCGTAGTCCAGTTGCTTCTTATTGGCTTCGATAATCTCTGTTACATCCTGCTTAGTCTCGATGACAATCCCACCGTCACCGTCTTCAAATGCTGTTTGAGTCCGTATCGGAGTACTCATTGAATATGTGTCCAAGTGCGTCCTATTCTCACTCCCCGGACACAGTTAGGGGATACGCCAAGTTCCCTAGCCATAGCTGCATGGCTGAGTTTGCTTGCTCTAATTGTCCTTACTTGTTCTTCATTTAGCAAGGACTTGCCGTTTAATTCTCCAACGTGGGCAACGGTTCTTTTTCGCCCTTTTCTAATCATATCCTGCACATTTTCCTTTGGAGTCCCAAGGCTTAAATGTTTAGGATTCACGCACGTTGGGTTATCACAGCTATGCATCACATGCATCCCTTGCGGGATTTCTTGATTATTTGCTAGCCGCCAACTTACCCTATGTGCGCCATCAGAGCCTTGTGCCTTTTTCCCGATACTGAATCTTCCATAGCCATTGACCATAGTATTTCCAGTCCAGTTCCAGCACTCATTTTCTGACAACTTATTTACAAACTTCCAGAACCTTACTTCCATTGGCTCTTGGTCATACTTCTTTGGATCAGGACTGCCATACTTCATATACCTACGGTAATGTTTCTGGCAGTAACCCCAACCTACCACTTTCCCTTGACAACCATCGTATTTGCAATTCATAGGACACCTCCGTAATAAATACAGAGGCATCCTATCTTACTTACGAACACATGTCAAATCAGAGGCTCATATCGAGATCCGCGATTATCCCATGAGCAGCTTCGTTCTTAACTTCCAGAGTGACTTCAGCCAGCAACTGAGTATTCTCAGAGTCACCAACTTTAGCCAGATCATTAGTCTGGAACGGACGCAGATACGCCAGAGCCGCATACTCAGGATCAAGGATCAGAGCCTCACGGGTACGCATGAAGCGGTTAGGAACAACCGACATCGTGCCAAAGTCAGACATATAAACGTCAGCAGCACCGATAATGGTAGTCGGAGTGTTCGACGGAGCCATGTAACGCTGTGCAGCGATACCAGCAAACGACGAAACCTTCTGCTTACCAGCAGCACCGACCATCAGAATCTTAGGTGAGCCACCCGATACAAACACCTCAGACACCACAGTTTTCAGCAGAGTCTCAGTAAAGGTACGCTGTGTACCATCAGTGCGAGTCGAAACACCGATAGTTGCAGGATCAGCACCACCCGAACCAACGTCCGAGTTAGTCTTAATCCACGACAGGATCGAACCGAGTTTACGAGCAGTAGTCGAGGAACCAGCCGAACGACCTTGGTTAGCCAACAGGATAGTCTCTAGGTCACGCTTTAGCTCGCTAGAGGCCTTAGCAAGTTGGTAAGCTTTTTCAGATTTTCTCCCGGCTTTATTAACTGCATCCAGAGTACCCGAAACCTGAACGGTCTTTTGGATGATCTGAGTGTAGTTACCCAAGCGGACGGTAGGAGACAGAGTAGCCGATGTAGCGTCTGCACCTTCAATAGCTGCGTTACCAGTCGTAGCAGCAGCTAGGCTGTCAGTCTGCCACTCATGATAAACGGCTGTAGCTTTGGTCTTGCCAATCGAACTCATGAAAGGAGTCTCAGTAGGCGAGATGTTATAGATAATGTCGGTCAAATCTTCGCGCTGACCAATCGCGCTATGTGCTGTAAATGTAGGCATGATAATTTCCTATAAGAATCTTTCAAATGCTCTTGCGGCATCAGCAACCCTTCCAGTCTGCTTTGCACGCGCCTTTAATTTTTTCAGTTCTTCGTTATTATCCCTAGGCTGAGAAACCCCCGGTTTTAATACCTTTGGAGCCTCGTTTACCTTTTTAGTAATTCCGGGTTTAGACGATACTAACTTGTCGTATTGCATCGCCTTCCATAACGCTAGAACCTGCCGAGAGTCATAAACTCCCGATAATTCCTGCTCTGAAAACCCTAACTTTAGGCCAAACTCCCTCAGTTCCCGCCGAGCTATCTCACCCTTCTGCGGATCAGCATACTCAGGTATTGCCTCTGCCAGCTTACGAGCCTCAGCCTGTATTACCTGACCAAGTTGCTCCTGACGTTCCTGCTGTTGCTGTTCTGCAATCCGCTGTCGTTCAGCTTGGACTTGAGCTAACTGCTCTTTTCTCCGCTGCTGATCCGTATATGCGATGGCATAACCGATCGGGTCGTTTTCCTTTAGTGCTTCTAGGTTTTCACCTTCTGGCTGCTGATTGAGCATCTGCTCGATAATCTGCAACCGTTCTGCGTATTGGTCACGCAGATACCTAGCTTCCTCGATACGCTGCCTCTCTGCTTCTACGGCTTTGCGTTCTTCTGCTACGGCTTGCGATTTCTTCGTATAGTCTGTGCCAAGTTGATAAGACTTGATAAGCTCATCAAGGGTTACCTCTTTTTCCTCACCAGCGGCTTTCACCCTGTATTTAGGAGGCTCCTCGGCTTCTTCTTCGCCTTCATCTTGTTCTACCTCCGATTCATCCTCTGCTTGCGCTTCGTATTCCTCGGATTCGGCTTCGCTATCGTTGGATTCGGCTTGCGTTTCCGGTTGTTCCTTTTCGGAGCCTTCCTCGCTGCCCATCAATCCCAAGATAGCGTTAGCTGCACCACCTACGTCTAACTGTGTATTCCCTTCCGGGGTCATACTTCCAGTATCGCTCATATATATTTCCTAAATTATATCGGGAACCGCCCGACTCGGATTACAAAATCTTTAGTTTTTTAGCATCAATCTTCTTCTGTGCCGATAACCCTTCTAAGTACGTTTCGACAATCTCTAGCGTCCTAAGCGTCATGTATGCCTGTTCTCTAGTCGAGATGTCATCATACTGGCTCATTGCGAACTTGTTAAGTTCTGCTGTCTTTAGTTCCGACATCATCTGCTGGAACCACTCATCTTTCAGCAGGTTTTCAGCCCATAGAGATTTGTCCATTTGAACCCTT
>Ga0255142_1000176_pt1 | contig 25146 bp, 24 predicted proteins | sample Atl_Cont_RepB_0h_FD_183181 | JGI IMG/M metagenome (GOLD analysis project Ga0255142, IMG submission 183181) | Freshwater microbial communities from Altamaha River, Georgia, United States - Atl_Cont_RepB_0h | ecosystem: Environmental > Aquatic > Freshwater > River | place: USA: Georgia | collected... | reverse complement strand
AGATAAGGCAAGCGCTGCAACAGTTTCTGTAAACACATTTAATAAATCACTTGGAGTTTATGGCGTAAACGATAACGAACTTGCAGCACAGTTTGAGGGAGCCATGGATGCTGTTGATGCTTATTACAATAGTATTGTTGGCACAAAAGATGAAACTGGCAAAGTGATTTCTGAAACAGAAGCTTTAAAGATGACAATGGATAAATTAAATGGTTCTGCTGCAACAAATAAACAATTGGGACAATATAATCTAGATAACCTGTTAAAACAAAAGCCAGAGTTAAAAGGAATTCTTTCTGCTACAGATTCAACAGCAGATGCGTATGCAAAAATTAAACTTTATACTTCTGGAATAGTTGATGATCTTTCTAAGATTAGTGGTTCACAAGCACAGGCTATGTTGGCTGTTCAGGCAGCTTTACAGCAAAGTGCTACTTCTTTAACTACAGATACTACATTAAAAAATAACCCACTTTCCGCATTAGCTGGACTAGGGGATCAAGCAGCAAAGGCATCAGCCGCAGCAGCTTCTGCTTCAGCAAGGGCATCCAAAGCAGCACAAAGAGATATTCAAAAAGAATCTGATCTCATTGATAAAAAGATTGCTGCAATTAAAAAAGAAGCAGATGCAAGAAAGAAAGCTTTACAGGTTCAACAAGATGCGGCAGACACAGGTCTTGCTATACAAGAGCAACAACTCAGATACCAGAATGCCTTGGCTACTGGAAATATGTCAGAGGCTGCCAGTGCACAAATTGAAATACAAAGACTTACTTCACAGCATCAAACAAAATTAGCACAAGAATCCATTGATGATAAAGCAAACAAAGATACAGAAGCACTTCAGTCTCAAAAAGAAGGTTTAGCAGCTTCGCTTGCAGCAGCACAAAAAGCTGCAGCAGATGCGGCAAAGAAAGCGGCGGCAGCAGCAGAAACAGACGCAACAATTAAAACTATACAATCTACTATTTCAACTCTTATTACAAATGCTGGTTTAACTACAGATAAAAATAAGATTGAGGCATATGGATATCAGTTAAGAGATCAGCTGGAAGCTTTGAGAAAGCTTGGAAAGGCTGGAGTTGCTGCAGCAAATGCTATTGCTATGCCAACAACTATGACATATGATGGTACAACTCTTAGAGAAAAGCCACAAGATTATTCAAAGGTAATTCAGGAGCTAGCTAAAAAGAATGCTGAGTCTGCAATTGCTCAAGGTAAATTTGGTGGATCTGTAGACACATTCCAAAAAGCAGTGGCAGAATTCCAAAGAACGGCAGGAGCAGGACAATCTAAGTCTAGTGCAATTAGAGTTGATTATAATGCTAAATATAAACTAGATCCAAAGAAAACCAATATTCTAGATGATGATTCAAAGAAGCAAATAGTAAAAGATTTTGGATTTAAAGCAGGAGAATTTTTTGAATACAATGGCAGAACATATAGAGTAAAGTCTGCAACAGATATTGTTGCACAACAATATGCAGACGGAGGCGCAGTATTTGGAGCAGGAACATCAACTTCTGATTCAATTCCAGCTATGCTTTCAGCAGGAGAATATGTAGTAAAAGCTTCTGCAGTTCAAAAATATGGAGTTGGAACAATGGATGCAATTAATTCAATGAAATATGCATCTGGTGGAATGGTGTCTTCTTATGGTAATATTAATAAGTATGCCTCTGGAAGATTAAGATTCCATGATGGTGGACAAGCAAATAGCGCAATTGGAACCAATGTAATTATTAATAATGATATAACAGTTAATGGCACAAATCTTACTGGACAAGAAATAGCACAGGCTATAATGATTGAACAAAATAGACAGATAGCAATGTCTGGAAAACAGAGGAACTTTTAATGGCAACAATATTTTTACCACAAGGGTCAATACTTTATTTTGATAAGTCTACAACTAGTACTCCAGACTGGCAAAAAATAACAGAGCATAACAGAGGCCCATTTGCTATTGACACAGAAAGATTTGAAAAAGTTCAGAGAATGTCAAACGGTACTTTAAGAAAGATATTTATTGCTGATAAAAAAACATTTAATACATCCTGGTCAATGTTACCATCAAATAGTACAATGACTGTAGATGGTGGATGGGGAGCAGAAGACATTAGAACTTTTTATCATGGAGATAAGGGAAAGAAAACTTTTAAAATAAAAATTGCTTATAGTGCAGCAAGATCAGAAGAGTTTGTTGTTTCTTTTACAAACTGTAATTTTACAATTAATAAAAGAGGCGTAAAGGCAAAAACATCTGATGCCGCACAAGAGTTTTGGGATGTTAACATTGCACTGGAAGAGGTATAATGATAAATATTCCACAACTTCAGGCAGTAAAAGACCTACTAAATAAAAACACCTCTTTGTCTATGGGTGTTGGTGCAACCATAGATTTAAATGTTAACTCTTTAGTTTCTTTTACCCCTTCCTCTATTACTGGAACACCTTATACAACAATTAATGGTCGGCAACCATTTAAGAAGCTGTTCCCCCTTGATACAATTATTAAACCTTCTAGACCTCAATTGGCTGGAATTAAATATGGAATCTCTGGAGACGTACAAACAAAAACATATGCTGATCCAAGATCGGTAGACTATAAACCATCTGCTCAATCTTCAAATGTTGTTAAATACAGAACATATTATCCTGGCAATTCAGTTTATTATAAATATTGGTTAACTCCATATGGAGAACCAGCAACAGTTTCAATTACATATCCTAAAACTGTTTATGCAAATAAAGTTGTTTTAAAATTTGAGATTAGCCACTCTATTCCTTCTACTTGGACAATTACAATTGGAGGACAATCTGTTTCTGGAACATCTTCAGATATTAAAAAATTTACTGATACCACAAATGATGCTGGAACAGTTTCTGTTTATTATAATGGCACAACGTGGTCAACTGATGCATCAACACTGAATCTAAATTCATATAAATCTTTTACTACATTATCAATGAGTACTTCAAGTACTTCTGGATATATTGGAGTTATAGAGTTGGCTCCACATTGGGTAAGAGACATTTCCTCATATATAACAGATTTTAATTTAAGAAAAGAATCTTCTGCAAGTACAGAAGCATTAGTTCCAGTTGGTAATATAACAGCCAATTCACTTAGTCTTTCGCTTAATAATTATAAAGATACTGTAGATGGAGGATCAATAACTTTTAGATCATACTCTAAATCAGAAACAATAGACACATCATTTTTGTACTTATACAAAAATGCTGAGGTTAATTTATTTATAAAAATTTATGATAGTGCTGGAAATTATACAGATATATCTGGAAACTATTATAAAATTCCACAAGGAATATTTTATTTAGATTATTGGCAGATTGAAGAATTTGGAAGCGCATCACTTGATCTATTAGATGCAGCCAAAACATTGCAAGATACTTTAGCTCCTGACATGTTATGTGAAGGTTATTCTTCTGTAGCAATTATAAGAAGGCTTTTAGATTCAGTTGGATTTACAAATTATAAATTTAATTATTTAGAAAATGATAATTCTATTATATCTCCAAATTATTGGTGGACAGACAGTCAAGCAACTGTGTGGGAAAATCTACAGTCAATATGTAGAGATTCTCAAATGAGCGCAGTAGTAGATGAATTTGGAACATTGCAGTTTTATACGAGAGAGTATCTTTTTGGAATTAAAGATGCATCTTGGACATTTAGATATGATCCTTTAAAAAATGCACAGGGAGAAATATTAGAACATTCTAATATTGAATCTTTTAGTAAATCAGATTTAGCGTCTGCAAATCAAGTAAAAGTTGTTTACTATAGCACTGTTACTTCTGCATATGAAAAAAGCAGTTCTCCATTATGGTCTTCTGGAACAAGCTGGCTTGCAGCAGCAGCTTTAAATGCTAATTTGTTGTCTAGCCATTTGCCCACACCAACATCTAAAGTTTATCTAAATATATCTCCAATTACTATAAACACTTTATCTCAAGAACAGGTTGTTTATAGTTTTGCTGGACATTTTTTATTAGATTCAGAAATTATTGAATATGATGCCATAGAATATCAATACACCGATTCTACTACTGGTTCAAGTGTTTCAGTAGATATTACTGGAGAATCAGACTTGTTAAAGTATCGTGGAAAAGCTGCAATTGTTCAGATGAGCGATAAACTTTCTACAACATTTATTCCAACAGGAAGATATAGAATCAAAACAAGAGGGGCATTTGGAACAGCAGTTGCGGATCACTTTGTTAATGCAAAAGACGAAGCTGCTGGTTGGTCTGGTAAAGTAGGGGCGGTCTGGAAATAATGTTACCATATGAAAGCGGATCTTTATTTGATGATGGAGGATGGAATCCAGGAACATCCAGCACAGCACAAGCTGGATTTAAAGATACTTCTACTGGACAATATGATGGTGTAGAAGCAGTATCTTATACTTTAAACAAAGAATTTACAGTTGCAAAATCTTTGTTAACTATAGAAACCGATCAAAATGATAGTACTGTTTCTATCATAACAAAAGATTCTGGAATTGATACAACAAGTTCATATTATGCTTTTGGAACAACAATGTTTTTTAAACCAGTTTTAGAAGATTTAAAACAATCTGCTGGTATAGGATTTTTTATTAAAAGTGGTAGTGGTGGTTCTACTGGATATTATGTTCAAATTAGAACAACGTCTACAGCTGCAGCACAAGGCGGAAATGAATTTAAATTTTTAAAAGTTTATAATGGAGGAATTACAGCATTAGAAGATTCTCAAGCTGTTTCTGATGCAGCAAAACTTACTGCTGTTTATAGTGGGTCAGCGTATAAAATTGATGTCTATGTAAAGGTATCTACAAATAGAGTTGATTTAATTGGATACGTAAATGGATTTAAAATAACTGCATCTGATACTGGAACAAAAGCCACAGTTGCTGGAAACACAATAACTGTGGCCAAACTTCCAGTTACAAAAAATATTGGCTTATATTCCAGAAGAGGCACATGCTCATTTGATTATGTTTATGCAATTCCTATTACAAAAGAGCAATATGATAGCGCAGAACTATTTAATGTTTATCAAAAACAATTTGCAAATACCGTAGTATCTAATGCTTATGGAGATGTATTTGTTACTGGATTAGAAAAAGTTGAAAATACTCAAAATGGATACATAGAAGAATTTGGTCCAGTTGCTAGAGAAATAAGAAGTATAAAAGTTAGATATGACGCAACGCCAGCATACCCTAAATACCCAACAACTGGAGTTAATAAAGGAGTTTCTGTTATTGCATCTAATCTTTCTACATTTACTGGAGAGATGTATGTCTTAAATAATTCTGGAACTTATATTCCTTTGGATGATGCAACAGGGACATCATTTGCTATTATTGGTAATAGTATTGTTCAGTCAAGTCCGCTCACGTATACAGAAGAAACATCTGATCCTTATTCTCCAGAAGAAGCAGTATCCTTTGATTCACAGTGGATTCAAAAAGCTGATGATGCTAAAAATCTTTATGACTGGATAACAAAACAATGGAAAAATAAACAAATGGTTATTAAGGTAAGAACCTTTGCCAATCCTTTAATTTCAGTTGGAGATGTTATATCAGTAAATTATCCTTTTAATAATTTAGACGGAACTCAAAAATTTGTTATTACAAATGTAGACCAAACTTGGGATGGGGGGTTAAGTACCGATATAACAGCTAGATCAATTTATAGTTGACCAAATGGTATAATAAAAAAATGGCTAAACAAAATATTTCTACAAATGAGGTAGGCAAAAACGCACCTATCTTTTTGGTTAGCGGTTCGTATGAGCTAGAAGACCTAGACCCTCTATTTACTAGAGTTTTGGATGGAGGAAAAGCAAACGCATATGGGTCATATGGAAATTTAGGTTTTGGAGATCTTGGCGGAACAAGTGGTTCTTCAACTGGAACAGTGCCTGGTTCAACAGGAGAAGGCGGAGATTCAAATAAAGGATTTAAAGAGCGTCCAGACACAAGTAAGCCACTGTTTCCAGAATTTACATTTACTATTGGATATCCCGCTCCAGATCTTTCTGACATTGAAATATACAAACAAGAAATTGATTATAGTGTAAATCCTCCAACTGTAAATATTACTTTTAGAGTTAAAAATTCAACTGGATATCCCGTAGTGGGATTAAATGCAAAGGTGCCAAAACAATGATAACTAAATTTGGAAAAAGATTCATAGCGCAATATTTAGCTGGAAACGTAACATTTCCAGCGCAGGACCTTGCAGTTGGCATAGATTCAACAACTGAAGATGTAAATGGTAACGACACAAGGCTAGGTTTTGAATTTTATAGATTGCCAGTAACATTAGGTACAATAGACATTCAAACGGATCAAAGTGGGAACAGCACATATGCTGTAGTTTATAAAGCAACGCTTCCACAAGATGTAGCAGGCATTATAAAAGAAGTTGGCCTATACCCTTCCTCAAGAGTCTCTGTTAACAATTTTGATAGCAAGTTTTTAGCGGATTTTGAAAACAATCTGCTATGGCTAGATTCAAATGATAATAATCCAGAGCTTGTAAGTACACCAACACCAAGAATTGGTGCAACTATGTCAAAGGTTGTATGTAGCGCTTCACAAAGTGTAGAATACAAATCAAGGTATTCGTCATTTGACATATCTGGATATAGCGTTAATGATACAGTTACGTTAGCATATAATCAGGCTGATTCAAATTTAGATTCAATCAAAGTAAAGTTTTATAGTTCTGATACAGCATATTCATATATTACTTTTAATAATCTTTCAGGAACTGGAGAAAAAATACTTCAAAAATCAATATCTACAATGCAATCATCTGGTTCTCCAGATATAACTTCTATAACTAAAGTTGGTATTGAGATATCTGCAAAGAGCACAGGATCAACAACTGTATATCTAGATGGAATCAGAATTAATGATGAAGATACATTTGATCCAAGATTTGGTTTGATAGCAAGAACAGTTCTTCCTGTTGTACTAGATAAAAAAGCTGGAAGACCAGCAGATATAGAATTTAGGCTAGGTATTGATTATTAATGGCAGACAATATACTAGTACCAGCAGATCTTAACTTTACTGGATATCAAGATCCCAGCGATAAAAATTATTGGGACGTAAAGATAACTGGACTTAAGCCAAATACTGGCTACGGCATCCAGTTTCAATGGGTGTTTGCCAATGGGCAAATTGGCGCATGGTCTGCAACTAGATACGTTTTAGCAAATACGATTCCAGCACCAGGAGAACCAGGACTTGCAGCAACAGATGTTGTTGGAGGACAAGGTGTAATTGCAATTACATGGAGCGGAAAAGATTCTGGTGGCAACACAATACCAAATGTTTCCAGAGTAAATGTTCATATATCTGGAGGCAAATTTGGAGACGGTTCAACTCCAGCAGATTATTTTCTTGCGCCTGGAACAAAAACAATTGCTGCTGAAGCTGGAGTATATTATGTTCAATTAAAAGCAGTTGCAGCAGACGGAAAAACAGTATCTGTATTTAGCCAAGTAAGAAGCGTAACAGTAACTGGAACATCTGTAATAGTTGAAGCACCTACTTTACCAACAGGATTAAGTGTGGTATCAATACCATTTGGTTTAAAGGTAAGTTGGGATGGATCATATGTAGATAATACATTTAAAGGATTCCAATCTATTATAGTATATGCAGCAACTTCAAATTTAGGTCCATCTGTTACATCAGAACCAGGAATTCCAGTAGCACAACTTTCTGTTAATAATAGCGCAAACTCAGCAAACATAGCACTTGGCTCAAATGTTAGTTATACTGCCGATACATATTTATATTACATTGCTACAAATACAAACGGGGACCTGTATAAAAATAATGGGGTCGCCACATGGACAAGAATTAATGCAACTGGTGTTAGACCAACAAAAGCCAATAAAGTAGATTTAGAAAATGGCGTCATATCGATTGAAAACCTTGTTGCTGGCAATGGAGAATTTACAACATATCTAAAAGCTGGCGCATCTAATGGAGCAAGAGTAACATTAAGCGGACTTACTACAACAACTAATGGTGTTCTTCCAGGACTTACAATTTATAAGTCTGATGGAACAACTCCAGCAATGAGGGCAGACTTTGCAGGAAACCTTTCTTTTAGCGGAGATATTAGTGGTGCAAGTGGAACATTTAGTGGAATTACAATTGGTTCATCAGGAATAACATCAACTAATTTTAATTTAACTTCTAGTGGAATTATAGAAGCAAAATCTGGAACAATCGGTGGCCTAAGTCTTTCAGCACAATCAATTGGCAATGTTGGAAATACATTTAAAATTGATAAAGACGGAATAATAACGCTTGGAGCAACAAGTGGTAATCATCTACGTCTTGCCTCTGATGGAACAGAAGCTGGTATTTTTCATAAACTAAATAATTCAACTGTTGGAAATTTTAAAATAACTACATCTGGAACAATGCAACTTGGCAATGATATAGGAACTCAAAACTTTTTAACATGGAATGGCTCTTCTCTTACCATGCGTGGAAACCTAGAAATTATAGGTGGACCAACAAAAGTTGCATTAGATGATGCTGCACAAAAAGCTCAACAGGCCAAAGATGCGGCAGCTGGGGCAGTACAGGATCTTGCAGGACTTACCTTAACGGTTAGCGGATATACCAATAACATGACTCAATGGGAAACTTTTAGAGATTCCGTAATAACTCCATATAGCAATTACACTAAAATTAAGGGCGGTGCAATTAGTACTGGAGTAATTAGATCTAATGGAGAAATATCTTCTGGCGTTCCATATACATCCATAAACTTAGATTCTGGCGATTTCTATTTTGCAGGAGGAGCACTATCATTTGATGCTAACCCATTATCAAATTCATTTGTTTTGACGTTAGGAAATATGAAGATTGGTAGAAATGTTATTATTAATGGACAAACTAAAACCACGGAAGGAATTTACCTTGACAATAATGATTATTGGCAGGCAAATGGTAAATTTAATTTAGGAAATGGTGTTTTGCAATTTGGTGGTGGAGCTGCATCAAGAGCAAACCCACTAACATTTGATACTGGATATGTTAAATTTAGTAAGGCTGCAATTCAAGACGGAGTTATTGATAGCGATCAAAATAATTATGGCGGCGATGGGTATCTTGTTTTAAATTCTAATGGTGAGCTTACTAGAGGAAGAGCATTACATTATGGCGGAGTTGTAATTCCAACTTCTGCTAATCTAGGAAGATATATTCCAAACAGTTTAACTGGTGGAATGGATTATGAACCATTTAGGTCTGGAGACATATGGATGACGGTGGACTAAAATGGCAATGTACAGAAAAACAACTCCAGCAACATACTATGCTACTTCAGCAAGCAACTTTACAGATTCTTCAAAAAATTGGAGAAAGCATTCAAATTTTTATAGAAAAACCAGTGGTAATGAAACTGCATCTTTAACAGCCGTACCTGGAAGATATACAGACTCAACTAGATCTTGGCGAAGAATTAAAGCTATGTATATCTTTAGAAATGGAAACTGGTACAGAATACATTATAAAAACGCTAACCAGCCATTTGCAACTGTAGCACCAACAATTAGATATAATTCTTATAGTGGAACAATTGTTGATGGATATGGTACAGATTCAGAAGCATTCTGGGCATCAGACCCATATCAACCTCAATGGGTACAAATGGGTCCAGGTCCATTGGGAATTGGACAAAATACTTGGTACTTAGATAGTAATGGAAATCAAGTAGGGTCTTCTAATCCAACATTTTTATGGGGAAAAGACGGAGTATGGGTTAACTCTACAAATGCAACAACTAACGCAACCTTTGTATGGAGCACAAATTTGGATCCATATGGCGGAGACCAAGCTTATGACGATGAAGGAAATTATGAAGGCGATAAGCTTAGAAACTCAGAAGCCGTTATGGGAACATACGACAATTATTATATCTGGTATAGAATTAGCAAAACTGTGGGACAGTATACTGGAAGAGCCTTTAGTCAAGCTGTATATGTATCTAAACAAGAGCCAAAAGTAACTTCATTTACAATGGTTGATACTGGTGTGGCTGTTGTTGGAACTGCAAAAACTGTTACATATAATTTAAAAAATGAATGGTGGAGAAGCGCAGATAGATATTCTTCTAAGATTGAGTGGCATGAGGTAGACTACTCAGGTCAAACATTAGATTCAAATACATTAAAACAAACAACGCCTTTATACAATACAACAATTACAACAGATAACTCTACAAGTTTACAAGGAAGCGCAACATATACACCCGTTGGTTCTAATAAATATATTTTGGCAAAATTAATTGTTAAAAATACTTGGACTGAAAAGCCGCCAGTTTCAGATGTTTCTAGAACTCAAATTACAACAGTAGCAACAACAGCAGCAAATGGTCCATTTACTCTTTCAAATGCACAAAAATTTCCAAGATATTACGACGCTGGATCACAAACTTATAAAAGAACTGTTTCTGTTGAAATTGGACAATCTGCAAATGCAGATAGATATGAATTACAGGTACGTGGATATGCTCCAAACGTAAGTGGTACATATACATTTAATATGTATATGGGTTATGTAACTTTATTAACTTATGATGCGTCTCCATATTTTTATGAATATAACAGATCTAATGGTGTTTTAACTGCTAGTGTAAATGTTGATGACTATGAATATTATGAAATTACAGCTAGATCAAAAAATGGTGGTACAACAACAGGCTCTGTTATATCAACAAATACACTATACCCACCATCTGTAGCTCCATCTACACCATATATATATAATGGAACGTCCAACTCAGATTATTTTGGAACATACATTGCTTTTGACTTATCTCAATCTTCTACAGGAAGCAATATAGACAAATACTACGAATACTCTATAAACAATGGATCTTGGACTCAGATATCTACAGGCACACTTGGAACCTTTGGAACTGGATATATTAATACCGCTAATGGTGGAAAAATATATGTAAATAACAGTACTTCTTATACAGTTAAAATAAGATTAACTAACTATGACGATATGACCAGTTCTGAAAGTAATTCTTTAAGCATTCAGTCTGTAACTCCACCATCTGCACCAACTTCTGTTGTTATAAAATCTTTTAGTAATTATAGTGGTCACATATTTTTTACATCTGGATCTAATACAGGTTCAGTAGAAGGTTCTTTAGAATATGATTCTGTAAACGCAACAGACTATTTGCCAGGGTATGTAAACATTGGGTCTAATACTGCAGGTGTAATAGCTTTATCTGGAGGAAATTCAATTAGCAGGGGTTATACTGCTTATTTGAGAGCATGGGGAAATTCAAATAAAACTGGTCCTGGTGGAACATTAACAAATTATGGAACCAAAGTTTTAAGTGGAGGAGACAATCCAACTGTATCTCAAAACACCCCTACGCTTGGAACAGATCCAAGAACAATAAATTTTAGCTGGACTGGAGGCGGTGCAGCCAATAAATATGACATTGAATTATTTTATTGGAATGGCTCAAGCTGGTTAAGTGTTACAACATCATCAACTTCAAGTACATCAGTTCAGTATACATCTGCTGATGGAATAAATTATAATACACAATATTATTTAAAGATAACTCCAGTTTATGAATATGCTACTGGTGTGAGATATGCTGGATCACCCCAACTTGGTAATACAATTACTACTGGAATAAATTTATCATCTCCAACAATTACCAGTGTTGGCTATAACACATCAAATCAAACATGGACAATAAATTATACTGGTGGATCTGGACCATATTATCAAGTTTGGTATCAGCCAACCACAAGCACATCTGTTCCAACACTTACTGGAACAGTATCTAGCACACCAGATGCCACCTCTTCATCTTCTTCAGCTTCAAGAGTTCTGACAGCAACATCAGGATACGCATATTATTGGTGGGTAAGATCTGCAAAAACATTAAATGGCACTGGTGCTGGCAATGTAAGCGATTGGAATGGACCAGTCACAATGTCTCCATTAGTTACAGTTAATCCAACACTTTCTGGAACTACTAAAGTAGGGCAAACTCTTACATACGGTGCAGGATCTTGGATAAACGCAACATCTTATGATTTAAGACTTTATCGTGGAACTCAAAACGTTGCCACATTTGAAACTTTAGCAGCAAGCACTTCATCAACAAGCGGTACTTACCCAATACCGTCTTCTGATTTTACAGACCCAAATAATAGAAAGTATTATAGATCTTTTGTAAACGCATCTAATGGAAGTTATTCTTCTGGATTTGTTGGCGGAACAGAATTGGGTCCATTGGTTAATTTAACTTTGTATACAGTATCATTTAACGCTAATGGTGGCTCATCTACTCCAGGTGATGTAACTCAAACATCAGAAGGTGGCTCAGTAACTTTACCAGCTGCTATTAGTCAGTCTGGCTTTACATTTAATGGATGGAACACAAACTCATCTGGAACTGGAACAACATATGCGGCTAATTCTTCATATACTCCAACTTCAAATATTACTTTATATGCTAAGTGGACAAGCAATGCAGTTATTCCAACAATTACAATGGGATCAAATACTGGAGTTACATCTTCTGGTGCAACTATTAACTGGTCATCAACAAATCAATCATATGCTTATGTTGACGGCACATATGTAGGAAATGTTAATAGCTATACGTTTACTGGAAAATCTGCAAGTACTACATATTCTGGAACAGTAACTGTATATTCTACTACTGGAAATACTGCATCTGCAAATTATAGCTTTACAACATTGTCATCATTTGTAACTCCAACATGTGTTGCTCCATCTTTACAGTTTTTAAGAACTTCTGGATCGTCAAGATTAGACTGGTATTGTGATTACCCAACACCTTCAGGTAGCTATTCTTCAATAAGTGGAATGCAATTTGAAATTAGAACAACCGCAGGCGGAGGAACTTTATTGGCAAGCGGTACAAGATCTTATCCAGGAGCAGGAGTATATCCATATTCTGCCGCAGGTACAATATGGGCATTTAGAATGGGTACAGCAAATGGTGATATTGCATATAGTTCTTCAGCAAGATACGGACGTGCTAGAGTAGTTATAAATGGAAGTGATGGAGGCACATATTATGGAACATGGTCAGGATGGCTATAAAATGAGCTTAGAAAAAAAAGACAAAGAGTATCTAATTCAAACAAAAATAAAGGTTTTAAATGGAAAAAAAGAGCTTTTATTTCAAAATAACCCTATAGATGATGATACAGAAAAAACAATAAATGATAAAATTCAGGCATTGACTAATATGCTTGAAATGCTATAATATAAAAGGAGGAAACAATGACACCAACAACAGAACCAACTACCCTGCTAACAACAGAGGATAAATTAACTATTGTTAATCAGCATATTAGAAGCATAGATTATACAATTTATGGTCTAGAGCTAGACATTCTTGTAGAAAATGCTGCCACAAATCCAGATGCAGAAAGATTGGCAAACTACAATAGCCAACTTAATGTGCTAAATGCTAAAAGAGCAGTATTGGTAACAGAGCAACAATCAATCGTAGAATAGGAAATTAAATGGCTGAAAAAGCTGAATTAGTTATAGCCGCTCTACAACAAAGAATTGGTGAAGTTGTCTCAAATTATGAGACACAAATTGCAATTCTTAGAGCAGAAATAACAATGTTGATGGATCAACAAAATAAAAAAGAAGATGCGGCAATTCAATATGCTGAGTCTTTACAAAATAAAATGGATGAGGTAAACTAAAAAATGGCAGACGCAAGTTTTAACTTTGAAGATGGTGCACCTATATCAGCATCAGAACTCAGAAAGCTTGTTGAATATGTTAACAAGGTTAATGCACAGGCATTGTCTTTACCTGGCCAATTTGGAACTTTAGCAGACAAGGCTATTGCTCAAAAAATGACTATGGGAACTGTATCTGTTCCTAGCCTTAGCCTTACTGCCGCTAAAGAAGTTCCAATTACATTTACACCACCACTTACTGCTGCTCCTGCTTCAGTTCAACTTACTGTTGAAACAAGTTCGGTAGATTCTGAGATTATAGTATTTTTAAAAAGTGGACCAACATCTACTGGATGCACAGCAGTTTTAACTAGAGCGGCAAATGCAATTGGTAAGTCTGTTACAAGCCCAAGTGCAGTCAAGATTCATTATTTTGCAATAGCAAAGTCCTCTTGACAGATTAGAATATAATAGTACAATATTACAAACAAGACCACCAAAAGTGGTCTTTTTCGTGTTAAGGAAAAATATGAGCAATGATTTAAAATGGATGTTGTCATCCGACCAGCAATTCCCTTATCAAGATGATAAGATGATTGAATTGTGGTTTAAAGTAATGAAGTGGTTTAAACCAGATGTGGTTGACTACCTAGGTGATACTGATGATCAAGCCTGCTATAGTAAATATACTGAAGGCAGATCAGCAGAATTTTTGAACCTTTATAAAACAGATAGTGCAGATTTAATTGTTCCAACAATGAGGCATGAGGCTAAAGGTGCAAGAGATTTTTATGCTAAAACTAGAGAGATTTTGCCAGAGGCACAATTGTTCTCAGCTCTTGGAAATCACGATATAAGAATCTTTGATTACGTTGACAAGAAGTTGCCAGACTATATCAAAGATGTAACACCAGAATCTTTGTGGAATTTAGACAGTCTTGGGTATGAATATATTTATTATAATGAACTACCTAAGCGTAGATTTGGAGATATCCATGTTCACCATGGAATTTCAATTGCTGCCACTGGATCTGTTCGTAAAGATATGGAAGACCTACAGGTTTCTTTAATTCGTGGTCATTCACACAGAATTGCTTCACATTTAGTTACTTATGAATTAAGAAATAATGGTGAGGGAGAGACATTGCGTGGATATGAAATTGGTCACATGTGTGATGAAAAAGGTCCAGGAATGAAATATACACAACATCATGACTGGCAAAAAGGTTTTGCAATCGCACATATTGTAAATGACTACCCTCATATTCAAATGATTCACGTAGCACCAGACTACTCTTGTGTAGTTGATGGGAAGGTATTCAAACTATGATGCATTGCAGGAGATGTGGCGGAAGAGTATTTGTGGACAGGGTTTTTTCACAAAAGTTACATATGGAGCTGTATTGCCTGCTTTGTGGAAGACGCTGGATGGTTAATAAAGAAACGAGTAGTTTTGGAAGATGGCTAGATCAAGTAGAGTTCAATCAAAGAAAAGCTTTCGGTATTTCTTCTTAAACGGGAAATTACATAAGGTTTTAAAAGCATCTAGAGTCAAAGACCAAATGATTGCATGGTGCTACCCAGATAAAAAAAGAGTTATGTATTCTTATTCTGATGTATATAAAAACATGCAGAATGCTTATTCTATGACTCAGGTAGCACAAATGCTTGGAAAGCATAAAGTTACTATAGAAGAATATATTTTACAGGGCAAAATTAAATCACCACAAAAGGTATATCCGATAGGTAATTTTGAAAGTAAAAATTGGTCACAATATATGTTTAGCGAAGAAAACATATTTGATCTTTATGATTATTTAATTACTGCTGGAAGAAAAATAGAAAATCTTCCAACAAAAAATGAATTAAAGGCCTTGATAAAAAACAATATCATATTGTATACTAAGACCACAGACGGAACATTTGTACCAGTATGGAAGGCAGAATGAGCAACCAAGAAGAATACGAGTCATTAAATGAAAATGTTGCTTTATCCAGAGCAGCAGCCAACCTTGATTTAGCTTCTATGCATGCAAATAAAAAGAAAAGCGTAGAGGGTCTTATTACAGTTGCAAGTGTCTGGATGTCGGTAGCAGACCGAATAGCAGAAGGATATGTTCCAAAAAAGAAAAAGCCAATAGGATTCGGAATAGAAGAAGAGGAAGAAGATGACGGAATCATCATCAACAATAGTAAAAGTAGATCTACAATTCACCCGCAACCTGGGGAACTACGAAAGCATCAAAATAGGAATTGGCGTTGAAGATATAGTTCGTTCTGGAGAAAATGTAGATTCTGCTACAGATAGAGTTTATAAATTTGTTGAGCAGAAGCTAATTGAAAAAGCTTCAGAAATGGAAGAGGAATTAAAGGGTGGCAAGTAAAGAAGGTAATAAGCAACCACATGCCTTGCTAACACACTATATTTCTTTATATAAAGATAGATACGGCAGAGACCCAATCTTGAATAGATATAGAGAAAAGTGGGGAATGCAAGATGTTATTGATACCGTAGGGTATCAACGTGCAAAAGATTTGGTTGAATATTATTTTACTTTAAATAAATATAATCATCCTCTGCAATGGTTCTTTTACAATTTTGATAAGCTTGATAAATTGTGGAAAGATATTGAAGATGACAAAGTGCATAGAGATATGCTAAGATCTAAGACCAAGGAAATGGTGGAAGAGAGAGAAAGGCGGTTAAATGAACACGGAAGCAACGCTGATATCAGCAGTATGCCAAAATAAAGACATCGCCACATTACTAGCAGACAATGTTGATGAGTTATTTACTTCTCATAAAGATGTGTGGGAAGGACTAAAATCATACTATTATAAATTTAAGGCTGTTCCTGACGTTGGTGTATTAACAGATAAGTTTAGAGATTTTGATCCAGCAGATGTAAAAGCAGAAACTGGATATTATTTAGACCAACTTAAAGCAGAATACCTTTCAAGTAAGTTAAAGGGTATTATTCTTCGTGGAGGATCTTCATTAAAGGAAGATGCCCCATCTAGAATCATTGCACAGATGCAAGCAGAGCTTGCAAGTCTTTCAAAATTTACTAGTAACGTTAGAGATTTAGACGTAACTGATTTTGAGTCTGCAGAAAAATATTTTGAGCAGGTAAGACAACGCTCTGGAATTATGGGCGGAAGTCCAGGTATCCCAACTGGGTTTAAAGCAATTGATACTGCATATGCAACTGGAATGGCTCCAGGTCATTTAATTGTTGCTATTGGTTGGCCAGGACGTGGTAAAACATGGTTTACTTCCTACCTTGCATGCAAGGCATGGGAACAAGGTTTTAAGCCTATGATTATTTCCCTTGAAATGTCTCCAGAAGATATGCGTAACCGTATATACACAATGATGGGTTCTGGTTTATTTAAGGCCAGCGATTTTTCAAGAGGAGATGTAAACGTAGACGATTTCAGGTCTTGGAGTAAAAAGAATTTTGAAGGCAAGAATGGTTTCATACTTGTTTCAAATGAAGGTATGGGTTCTGTAAATGCTAATACTGTTCAAGCAAAAATTGACCAGCATAAACCAGATATAGTAATCCTTGACTACCACCAGCTATTTTCTGATACAAAGGGAAGCACTGGTGCAACTGAGAGAAACATGAACGTTTCTCGTGAATTCAAGATGCTTGCTATGAATAATAATATTCCAATTATTGATATCACAGCGGCAACTATGGATGATGTTTCAGATCAAGATAATCCGCCTATGCTATCGCAGGTGGCATGGTCTAAAGCTATTGAATATGATGCTGATATGGCTATCGCTATTCACAAATACACTGACACAAATATGATTGAAATTGTTTCTAGAAAAAATCGCCACGGCAGTGACTTTGGCTTCTATTTGGACTGGGACATTAATCGGGGTATAATTAAGGAGATATATGAAAATATCCAGAAATGACCCATCAGCGTATACAACGATTCCAGGTCAGAGCACAGTTTCATAGTGATGCAGATATCATCCGTGTTCGTGCTCAGTACGAGTCACTCTTAATTCAGGAAATGAGAGACAAAGGATTTGTAAGAGTCCTAGACATAGATCCATCATTTTCAACATCATATGACCAAGGAGTTTGGTCTTTTATATTAACAATGCACAGCGTACACGTAGGAAAGAAGAAGGCATGGGAGTCAGAGGGAATTTTGCAAGGAAAGTTGATTCCACGAGATACACGTCATCACACATTAAATCAATTCTAAAATCATTAGATATTTCTGTTGTTGGCGAAACTGGTAACGATTTCTTGGCATATTGTCCATTTCATTCAAATAGACATAGCGCAAGCTTTAGCGTAAGCAAAGAGTTTGGTGCTTGGCTATGCTTTAATCCATCCTGCGGTGAAAGCGGAACGTTAATAGATTTGGTAAAAAAGATTACCAAAAGAAATGATTTTGAAGCATTAAGATTTGTTTCTTTAAAAGAAGCAGAAGTTTTATCTAACTTTGATGATCTTCTTGAAGACGCATTGGAAGATAAACCAGATTTTATAGAGTTTGATCCAGCAGTAATTCAAAAATTAACTTTAGAAATGAATACTTATTCTGAAGGAAGAGATTATATGCATGGACGAAAGTTTACAGATGAGACATTGGAGTACTTTAATGTTGGATATTCTAACAACCGCAGTATGGTTACAGTTCCTGTGCACAGTCCAGATGGTCTTTGTGTTGGCGTTGTTGGGCGCAGTATCAAGGAGAAAGACTTTAAAAACTCGCCAGGCCTTCCTCGTAATTCTACTATGTTTAACATTCATAGGGCTAAACGTATTGGCGCAGTTTGTATTGTTGTCGAATCTAGCTTCGACGCAATGAGAGTACATCAGGCTGGCTTCCCAAATGTTGTTGCAACTTTAGGAGGACATATATCTTCAAATAATCTTTCTTTGTTAAATAAATATTTTAACAAAATTATTATTATGACTGATAACGATCAGGCTGGTAGAGCATTAGGCAATAATATATTTAATAAATTACGTAATAAAGACATCTTGTGGGCTTCATATGAATATGGTAAAGTATACCCACATGATGCAAAAGATGCTGGCGATATGACTGATGAAGAAATTAAAGCCTGTATAAATAATTCAGTTTCCCATATTGAATATGTCAGTTGGGAATGATATAATGGTCATACAGATGGATTTACACCATCAAATACATTAAACAAAGGATATAAAATGGGAATAGTAAAAGGTCTAAAAGACTTAAATAAAACATTAGATAAGCCACAATCTTCTGGTGGCGACAGCGTAAAAGGAAGATGGCTAAAACTTGAAGACGGAGAAAGCATTAAGGTTAGATTCCTTCAAGAGCTTGATCCAGACTCTCCAACATATAACGACAAACTAGGTCTTGGATTTATTGCAGTAGAACATACAAATCCAAAAGACTATCGCAGAAAAGCACTCTGTTCAATTGACGATCAAGGTAAGTGCTGGGGTTGCGAACAACACCGTAAAGATTATAAAGCTGGCTGGAAGGGCCGTTCACGCCTATACATCAATGTATTGGTAGATGATGGCAAGGAAGAGCCGTATGTTGCAATTCTTTCACAAGGATCAAGTGGAAAGACAATTACACCAACATTAATTGAATACGCAGGAGAAATGGGAAGTATTACAAATCTTATGTGGCGTATTAAGCGTTCAGGAACAAAAACAGATACAAGTTACACAATCATCCCGTTGGCAAAAGATGAAGTAACATTTGATGCTTCCAAACTTGAAATTTTTGAGTTGGAAAAAACAGCAGTCCGTGACCTGCCATATGCGGACCAAGAAACATTCTATCTATTTGGAGAAAACGATAAGAGCGAAGGCTCAGAATCAACAACAAGTAATTTAGAGTGGTAGCCATTGACAAAACTTGGGGGAAAGTGATAAGCTTTCCCCTATAGTTTTTTACAGACAGGAATATTATGCAAACATTTTTACCTTATCCATCTAAGCGTGAAAGTCTAGATGCCTTAGATAATAAGAGACTTAACAAACAAATTTTAGAAACATATCAAATACTTAATATATTAACTGGCAATTCAAAGTCAGGTGCTTGGCGCAATCATCCAGCTGTACTAATGTGGGAAGGCGCTGAGTCAGAGCTTTATAGATATGGAATGACTGCCATTGTCCTTGCAGAAATGCGTGGAATTAAAACAGATAAAAATAAAGCTAACATGCATGCTTTATCACGTTCACGTAAGTCTTTAATATGGGAAGACAATCAGCCATTATGGGCTAAAACTCCAAGCATTTTAAAGCGTGTTACTGCAACACATAAAGCAAACCTATATCGTAAAGATCCAATCTATTACGCATCATTTGCATCATCTGTTGATGACCCAAACAATAAACCGTGCTGTACAGACTGTAAGTATTTTTGGGTGACACATACGCTATGAGTTTTACACACCTGCACGTTCATTCCTACTACTCTTTAATGGATGGTTATAATTCCCCTAAAGAGTTATTGCAGGCTGCAAAAAATGTAGGACAAACATCTTTAGCAATTACAGATCATGGAACTTTGTCTTCACATCGTGAAATGCAAATTGCTGCAAAAGAACTAGGTATGAAACCCATACTTGGAGTAGAGGCATACATATCACCAACTGATAGATTTGATAGATCTTCTAAAACAGATAAAACAATTCAGGCATACAATCATATAATTCTGCTTGCTAAAAACCAAAATGGATTAAACAATATTAATAAGCTTCAGGAACTTGCTTGGACAGAAGGCTTTTATCATAAGCCACGTATTGATAGAGAAATATTAAAAGAATATGGTCAAGATATATTTATTTTATCTGGTTGCCTTAATGGTTTAATATCTAAAGCAATTGAAAAGAATGAATTTGCTGATGCCAAAATGATGTTAAAGTGGTTTAAAACAAACTTTGGAGACAATTTCTTTATTGAAGTACAGCCTGCTAATCCACCAGAAATTAATAATAAGTTGCTTGAGTTGGCTGATGAGTTTGGTATAAAGCCAGTTGCTACTGCAGATGCACATTTTTCTAAAGAAGATGAGCGGGTCTTAGAAGAAGCCATGCTTATTTTATCTACATCTCCAAAAGTTAATAATGATCTAGACTTTGATAAGTCACGTAAATTTGACAATATGTTTGATAGATTTAATTATCTTTGGCCAGATAGAAGAATCTCATTTGAGCATTTAGATTTGTTTATTATGAGTAGAGAAGAAATGTCTGATCGTTTTATTAAACAAGGAATTACAAGAACAGACATATTTGACAATACTATGTATATTTCAGACCAAGTAGAAGAATATGGCTTTTATGAGAATCTAGACCTCCTGCCAGTCCCAAAGACCAATGCTGACAGTCAGCTTAGGAAGATGGCTGAAGAGGGCCTTAAAAGGCTTGGAAAGGCTTCTGAGGGGGCATATAGAGACCGTCTAGAGGAAGAACTAGGGGTTATTAAAGACAAAAATTTTGCCAGCTATTTCTTGATTGTTTCAGATATGATTAATTGGGCAAAAGACCAAGGGATTAAGGTTGGGCCAGGACGTGGGTCTGCGGCTGGATCTTTAGTTTGCTATACATTGGGAATTACAGATGTAGACCCAATCAAGTATGATCTTCTATTTTTCCGATTTATTAATCCAGAGCGTAATGACTTTCCAGATATTGATACAGACTTTGAAGACCGTCGTAGAAAAGAAGTTAAAGATTATTTAAAGAAACGCTTTAAGAATGTTGCGTCTATCTCTACATTTACTTATTTTAAAGATAAGGGTGTAGTTCGTGATGCTGCTCGTGTATTTATGATTCCATTGCAAGAGGTAAACCGTGCATTAAAATCTGTCGATACTTTTGAAGACTATATGGAGTCTCCAAACACTAAAGAATTTAGAATGAAGTATCCAGAAGTTGGCTGGCTTGCAGAAAATTGGCGTGGAAGAATTAGAACTACTGGCGTACATGCTGCTGGTGTTGTTGTTGCTAAAGATGATTTAAGAAACTATGCCCCTATTGAAACAAGAGAAGACCCTAAAGATAAAGTTTCTGGAAGAATTCCAGTGGTTGCATATGAAATGGAAACAGTAGCAGACATTGGCCTAATTAAGATGGATGCACTAGGTCTGAAAGCTTTGTCTATTTTGTCTGATACTTTGGCATCAATTAAAGACAGATACGACAAAGATATTATTCTTAGTGAACTAGATTTAGAAGATCCAGAAGTTTACAAGAATCTAAATCAGGGATACACAAAAGGTATCTTTCAAGCTGAAGCAACTCCTTATACTAATCTTCTTATTAGAATGGGTATAGATAAATTTGAAGATTTAGTTGCATCAAACGCCCTTGTTAGACCAGGTGCAATGAACACTGTTGGAGCTTCTTATATTAATAGAAAAAATGGAAGAGAGGCAGTAGATTACACACATCCAATTCTTAGACCATTTACCGAAAATACATATGGTGTTATCATATATCAAGAACAGGTTATGCAGGCCTGTGTATACCTAGGGGGAATGTCATGGTCTGAGGCCGATAAGGTTCGTAAGATCATTGGAAAGAAAAAAGATGCAAAAGAATTTGACCAGTTCAAAGATAAATTTATTGCTGGGGCTTCAAAACACATTTCTAAGAAGCAAGCCGAAACCCTATGGCATACTTTCGAGGCTCATGCTGGCTATTCTTTTAACCGTTCTCACGCTGTTGCTTATTCCATGCTTAGTTATTATACGGCTTGGCTTAAGACTTACTACCCTCTTGAGTTCATGTTTGCAGTTCTTAAAAATGAAACTGACAAAGATGCCAGAACAGAATATTTGATTGAGTCTAAGAGGCTTGGTCTTAAAGTTTTGCTACCACATGTTAATGAATCTGAAATTGATTTTTCTTTGCAAAAAGATTCAATGCGATTTGGACTAGCAGATATTAAATTTATATCAAACAATATTGCAAGTAAAATAATCAAAGGAAGGCCGTATATAAACTATGAAGACTTCATGGATAAAAGTTCTGCTAAAGGTAGTGGTGTCAATAGCCGTGCTATTGGGGCTCTTAATGCTATTGGGGCAGCAGCTTTTAAAGACAATACAAGAACAGGACTAGAGCACGATAATTTTTATGAGTATCTAGGAATCCCACAATTTAATTTGCAAGACTTGCCCCCAATTATTAAAGCACAGGCAAGGCCAATTGAAGAGTTTGATGACCTTGGATCATTTGTTATGTTCGGAATGGTTAAAGGAATTAAACGTGGTCAAGGATGGGCAAGAATAGAACTGGTAGATGAAACTGGATCTATTGGTTTATTCCACAATGAGCAGACTCAAATTGAAACTGGTCAGATGTATTTTATTTTGGTCGGGGACAATAGAATAGCAAGATATGTAAAGGTTTCTGAAATATCTAAAGACAATGATGATATTTTTGTTGACTACTTATATCGAAAAGAATACGATAATATTGAAGAAGGTAAATATATGGTATTGAATTTTACACCATATAAGACAAAAGCTGGGAAAATGATGGCTCATATTGTGCTAACAGATAAAGATAAAGGTTTAGTTAGAGCAATTGTTTTTTCAACTATGTATAAAATTGCTTTAGCAAAGATGCGAGAAGGAATGATTTGCAATGTCACTCTTTCAAAATTAGACGATGGAACACTAATGGTTAAGGAAATAAAATGACAAAAATAATACTATCTGAAAAAGAAGCCAGGGATCTAGAAGACACTTTGGTTTATCACATGGAACAATGTTACAACACTGTATACGACGAAGACTCTGTAGCAGATGATTTTGAGCCGTATCAACCGTTTGACGGATGTTCTAATTGCGAAACTAGAGAGTGGCTAATGAAGTTGTGTGAATGGATGAAAAACAATAAAGACGTAGAAATTATTGTAGGAGAATAATGAGCGACGACAAGATACAAATGTCTCAAGAGATCAGTGTTACTTCTGTTCTTGTGGCAATATTAAAAACACTTAATACTGTAGAAGTTCCATCAGGTCTTCTACTTAATCCAGCATCAGAAGATACTGGAATAACCGTAACATATAATGACGATAATCAAACATTTTTAATATCTTTAGGAGACAATAATGGGAGTAATTAAAACAGATAACTTTAGAACACCGCCTAATACAGAAAAGACTACGCAAACTGCGTCAAGTGTGCTTTTAGACTACGGTTTAGATGCATTTGCAGCAATATTACATGAGTCTGCAATAGAAAAAGGATTTTGGGATGGAGAGCATAACTATGACAAATTTGGAAATAAACTTGCACTTGTTCATTCTGAAGTTACAGAAATTTTAGAAGCAGTTAGAAAAGACAAGGGTAGTCGTGAAATTGTTGAAGAGATGGCAGATGTATTAATTAGATTGTTAGATCTATATGGTGCTATGAGAAATGCTGGAATTGTAACAGATTCGTTAGACGATATATTAGATCATAAGGTAGATAAAAATAGAAATAGGCCAAGACTTCACGGCAATTTGTTTTAATGGTATACTATATGGATCACGGAAAGAGTTTAAATGGAAATAGAAGAAATATTAGCGGGCTTAGACCCAAAAACTCGTAAAAGAGTACAAATTGCAACAGAAGTAGACAATCAAAAACAAAAAACTCCAAGCATAGGACTATCTCTTGCCCTTAAAGGCGGATTTGGTTATGGAAGACAAGTTCTTGTTTGGGGAAACAAATCTGCAGGTAAATCATCATTTTGTTTACAAATGATTGGTATGGCACAAAAAGAAGGAAAAACATGTGCTTGGATTGATGCAGAAGACTCTTATGATCCAGAATGGGCAAATAAACTTGGCGTTGATTCTTCAAAGCTTATTTATTCTCCAGCAAAATCAGTTAATGACATGGTTGATGTTGCAACACAGTTAATGGAAGCAAATGTTGACATCATTGTTGTTGATTCAATCTCGGCTTTGCTACCAGCCATCTATTTTGAAAAAGATAGCACTGACTTAAAAAAGTTAGAAGATACAAAACAAATTGGAGCAGAAGCAAAGGATATGACCCATGCGGTCAAAATGTTAAATTATGCAAACAAAAACACATTACTTGTTCTCATCTCACAGCAACGAAATCAGTTTGGATCTATGCATGCTAGTCACATCCCCACAGGTGGCATGGCAGTTAAGTTCTTTTCTACAACCGTCGTTAAGCTCTGGTCTTCTGAGGCTGAAGCTAATGCTATTAAAGCTGGCGTTAAAGTTGGCGACAAAATTATCGAACAGAGAGTCGGAAGACCAGTTAATTGGATTATTGATTACAACAAACAAGGCCCCCCAAATTTATCAGGACAATACGACTTTTATTACCAAGGGGAAGCTATTGGTATAGACCAA
>Ga0255142_1000105_pt1 | contig 33192 bp, 73 predicted proteins | sample Atl_Cont_RepB_0h_FD_183181 | JGI IMG/M metagenome (GOLD analysis project Ga0255142, IMG submission 183181) | Freshwater microbial communities from Altamaha River, Georgia, United States - Atl_Cont_RepB_0h | ecosystem: Environmental > Aquatic > Freshwater > River | place: USA: Georgia | collected... | reverse complement strand
TGCGACAGGTGTAATAAGTCTGCAATATCTTTGCTAGATCCAACACCAGCTTCCTCCAACTCAGAAAACTTTTGCTTGATTAGTGCATCCATTGCCTGACGCATTAAAAATCGGTTGTTGTAGCCCATGTCAAAGAATACTTGGTCAATATACTGCTTGACCTCGCGGCGACCTAAGATTTGTGTGACTTGGTCTGGATGTAGGCTTAGTTCATGGGCTACCCTTTTAGCATCATTAAGCTGAAGATAGCAGTTGGCTACTTCCAGTGCTTCTGGTGAGATTTGTAGGGTTTCGGCTGGTAGGTGTGTAGTCATTGGTTTCTCCAGTTTATTGGAGTATATCATGGGTGGTAGTTGTTAGGCAAGTTGAAAATTTTTTGGGCAGTGGGCTGTTGTGGCTGTTGTGGCTGTTGTGGCTGTTGTGGCTGTTGTGGCTGTTGGTACGGTTTAGGGTCGGATTTGGCACCTTGGTCTTTTCGAAAAATTTTTAATGATAGGCCGTAAGCGAGGGCCCCACCGCTATAAGTTATATAAAGTCTAACAACCGCCCCTGGTCGGTATAAGTTCTATAACTTAGCACAAAACTTGTAGTAAAGTTTATAACTGTGTTAAGCCGACCAATGGTAGTTACTGGCCGACGAGCGGTAAGATTTTTTACTTGACTTAGCACTACAACTAGCCTATACTAGAGTTTCTTTCAACACAACAGGAGTAGCTGAAATGGCAACAGCCAAAGCCCCTAATTATAGCCCTGAGCAAACTGCTCAGATTGTGGCCGACTATCAGGCCGGTGTTAGCGTTGAGCAAATTGCACAAGCAATGGGCAAGACTGTTCGCTCAATTGTAGCAAAGCTCAGCCGTGAAAAGGTTTACGTCGCTAAAGAATATAGAACCAAGAACGGCGAAAGCCCCATCAAAAAAGACGTTCACGCTGATTTTATCGGCGCAGCTCTCAAGCTCTCAGAGAACGATATAGAATCGTTAACGAAAGCTAACAAGAGCGCACTGCGTGCAATCAGCGATTTTATCAGGCAATCTGCCGACTAGCAAGGGGTAGGGGCGCAAGCCCCTACTATAACGATATGAATTATAGAAACATTATTATGATGATGCTGTGGTTGTACGTTATGGGCATGCTATGGTTTTTAGCACGATACAGTTTCACGTGAAACACTGCTCTAGGTTATAGAACTTAGAGCGCTGACGCGCCAAATTATAGCATATAATTTGCAGCCGTGTCAAGCCCCAGGGCCGCCGTTCATCGGGTAGGGTCGACCACTGGTCGGCTGATGTGTGGCAGGCTGTAAGGTATGGATGGTAGGCAATTGTCGCTTGGACGACATTTGACCTCAAAAATTCAGGTATACTTGTTTCTGTTGTAGGGCATGACTCTAGGCGGCTAGTAACCCCGCCTACCCTCGGATAGGGCCGATAGGGCAAGGGCAGACAAGTTAAACCTTACAACATTCTAGACTTTATAAGGATATAGGTTATGAAAAGGATAGCAATCTATGACATGGATGGCACAATCGTTTGCAGTATGCACAGGTATCGTACCATTGTTGATAACGGTATTGAGCGCATTGACCTCGACTACTGGCGTGCTAATGAATATCGCGCACTGGAGGATTCACTGTTACCACTTGCAGAACAATATAAAAACGATCTCGATGATCCCTACTGTATTGTTGTTATTGCTACTGCCCGCATTTTGCGGAACCCTGATCGTGCATTTATTTATAGCAGACTAGGTACACCTGACCATATAGTTAGCCGTAATGAAAATGATAACCGTTCTGGTGCTACTCTCAAGATTGAAGGACTAAAACGGATTTTCAAATTGTATAGCAATTTAGGTTATCATTTTAATGACGCTGTATTTTATGAGGATAATGTAGCATATCTTAAAGCGGTTTGTGATTACTTTAACATTAGGGGCGTTTATGTTCCAAGCAAACAAGGACATTGATATGAAAAATGTAAAGGCTATAGAACTTTGGGCAATGCAGGACAAATTTTGCGATCTGTATTTTGATATATACGGCTATCGTCCAGATTTTGGAACGGTTAGCGATTGGAACGATATAGGTTGGGTTATTAGAATGTACGATAGCCTTTATAAAGAATATAACAGTTTACCTGAGGAATTAGTATGAGCGAGCAATATTGGAAAGACCTAGCCAATCGTTCTACGTTTTGGCACAAACTTGCTAGTCGCATGTTGTTAGAAAATGCAGAACGATATTTACAATATTCTAGAAACGATATTAGTCGCGGCCACTTGGTAGGCGCTGAATTGTACCAAAAAATGGCACAGCGTAATCTTGCAATTTGGGATAGTTTGCACAAAGTTTAGGTTTCACGTGGAACACTGTTCCACGTTATGGCTATAAATTATAAAATTTATAGCCATGGCGCCAAAAATTATACCATAATTTTTGCAGGCGTGTCAAGGCCCGGGCCGACCGTTCGTCGGCTCCTGGCGACCGCTGGTCGGTCGGATGTGCGGCGGCCCACAGCCGATGGGCGGCAGCCAAAACTGGCACTTGCGCGGATTTTGTGGTATACTAGGGGTTCTGTCACATTTACTAGGTTATAAATTATGAAACGACAATACTTCGCTGTTCTAGATACTGAAACGACTATCAACGATACCGTTATGGATTTTGCCATTGTGGTTTGTGACCGTCACGGCAAGATTTACAATAGTTGTAGCGTTCTAGTTCGTGAGTTCTATGACCCTGCAACCTTATTCCATGACAAAAACAATAACGGTTTCTGGGCCTCTGCTAACCTTGAGCGTCGTCGTGCTAATTATCAGAACATGCTAGATTCTGGTACACGTATGCTTGCGTCGGTAACCGCTATAAATAATTGGATTAATAAATGTATCGGTACTTATGACCCTATTCTAACCGCATACAATCTCGCCTTCGACGCTAGCAAATGTGCTAACTCTGGTATCGTTCTAGATTCTTTCACTAGCCGCTTTTGCCTTTGGCAAGCCGCTGTAGGTAACATCTGCCGTTCCAAAAAGTATAAGCGTTTTGTGCTCGACAATCATCGTTTTAATAATGCGACCGATAAAGGTAATATGACGTTCAAGACTGATGCCGAGACTGTTGCAGGTTTTGTAACTGGTAATCTTACTACTGAACCCCACACTGCCCTTGAGGATGCCCGCGATTTTGAGATTCCAATCCTACAAAAAATTGTACGTTCTAAAGGTTGGCGCGATAAGATCGAGCCCTATGATTGGAAAAAATTTCAGGTCAAGGATCATTACAATGTTTGATACATTCGGCGTTCTAGGTTCTATACTGCTTGGGGCTTCGGCCCTGCCCCAAGCCATTGAATCCTATCGTTCTAAAAACTCAGACGGGCTTACACTAGGTTTTATAACAATGTGGTGGACTGGTATGGTTTCCATGACAGTCTATATCGTGCCCAAAGGCGATATGATTCTTATAGCAAACTATATCGTCAATCTATTTCTTGTAACAATTATTGCGAGGTATAAATTATGGCCGATTCGTTGATAAAAGTTGTAACAGCCGCTGTTACCCTACACTGGACTGCTATGCAAGAATTGTGGCCAGAACTAAAAACGCATAGCGTTCCAAAAGTTAGAATTAGCAATCGCATGTATCGCACTGCGGGCCTCGCACACTGCGAGGTGCATGAGGTAGAATTTGCTAGCAAGTTTTTTAACCGTTATAAAGCCGAGATGCTTTGCGTTATTGTACCGCATGAGCTAATCCATGTTGCAGATTATATAATTAATGGCGAAGACCCCACAGACTTTTGGCATGGCCCTGATTGGCGGCGCATGATGCTAGAGTATGGCTTGCCACCAAGCGCAACCCATGAATATTATATAAATAAAAACGAACCAATTGTGAGGACGTTATAAAAAATATAGCGGCACAAGCCGCTATATTTTTTATTATATCGCTCTAAGTTATAGAATTTAGAGCGATGGCGCCAAAATTATGATATAATTATATCATAATTTTTGCCTGCGTGTCAAGCCCTGCGGGGTGCCGTTCGTCGGATGCAGTCTGCCGCTGGTCGGGTGGGGTTGCCGCTGATCCACCTGATGAATGGTAGGCCAATTGTCGCTAGGGCGACAATCTGCCAGGCAGATAGGTGTATAATGGGTTCTGTTGCAGGGGACATGGGGTCGAAACTGCAACAGTTCTAGGAGCTATAGCAATGGCAGAAAAAGCCGTTAACTATACCGCCGAGCAAACCGCTAAAATTATAGCGGACTATCAGGCGGGCGTCAAGGTCGAAGATATTGCTTCGGCTATGGGTAAAACCGTTCGTTCGATTGTAGCGAAACTTTCGCGCGAGAAAGTTTATGTTGCAAAACAGTACGTTACAAAAACTGGCGAAAAGCCCGTTAAAAAAGATGTAACGGCCGATGCAATCGGCGCGATTCTTCGCCTATCGGAAAACGATATAGAATCGCTAACTAAGGCTAACAAGTCGGCTCTTAAAGCGATTTTCGATGCTTTAGCTAACAGCAAACCGCTGTAAAAACTGGAACGGGCCAAAACCCGTTCCGTTCTAAACTCTAAAAGGAACTACTGTTATGGAAAAAATGACCAAAAACCAAAAAATCATTCGTAAGGACTTGCTTGCCTACGTTCTAGAATCTGGCGGAATTGTCCACACTCGCGCACCTATGGGTGATGAAAACGGATTCGCTCTTGTGGCCATGCCTTGTGCGCACAATGCGCGTCATGCTAAATTTTATGACGTTAGCTTTGCTTGGTGCGCTGATAATGACAAGTTTGATCGCAAGATTGGCGAGTTCTTAGCCCTAGAGCGTTATATGAATTGCGAAACTACCAAGCTTCCAGGTTATATAATTGATAACATGCTGGAAATGGATTTGGTAGACTAGGATTCTAAAAACCATAACGGCCCCGAGCGGGCCGTTATTTTTCACATAACGGTTATAAAATATAGAATTTGCACCGCTATATTTTTTATAGCGGTGGCGCCAATTATACTAGTATAATTGCGCGGGTGTCAAGCGTTTTTCCTGCCGTTCATCAGCCGCTAACTGCCACTGGTCGGGTCGATTGGCCAGGTTATGATTTATATAATTTATAACGATATGGCGCCAAATTTTACCATAAAATTTGCGTGGGTGTCAAGCGAAAATGCCACCGTTTGTCGACCCTAAGCCGCCGCTGGTCGGTTAGTTTCTATAACGTACCAATTTCTGTAACCATGCTAAATTATATAAACCATAACGGTTTAGGGTCCATAACATTATACGTTCTAGAACTTAGCACACCACCAGTGGTGCTGCGCCAGTGCAAAAACTCAAGTGCTAAACTTTGAGCTTGCGCCAGTGCCAAAACTCCACAAGTGCAAAATCTTGGGGGTCTGCGCCAACATTATAGTGCAAATCCCTGACCCAAGTCAAGTAAATAATTCTGACCCTAAACCGCAGAAACCCACTATGTCACACAATAAAAAAGCCCTGCACAAGGCAGGGCTTATTGGCTAGAATTTAGCTGGATTATCGACGATTATTGCGGTTTAGGGTCAGATAAGCGGTTTTCAAGCAATTTAAGTACGTTTTTGTTGACTTTTTCCAAACTCTCCAGCTGATCGCTTGGCACCTCCAACAATTCGGCCAATCGTTCGATCATCTCGTACTTCTTGATGGGCACCTCACCACGTTTGTTGACATACGTCTTTTTTTGGTAGACACCCAAACTGCTCAGCTTGGCAATTATGCTACGGTCAGCGACGCCAAGACCTTCTGCTATTTGTTTAGCGGTTTGACCACTTTTATACTGCTCCACAATCTTGTCAGTTAGTTCCTTGTTGTATTTCATAATTTTGACCCTAAATCGTTATATTATTAAAATTGTTAGTAACTAAACTATCAACTATAATTAGTCCCATGGCAATATCTCGCGTGTTAGCACCTTGGTCGATTCCTTGGATACACTAACAATGCCGCTTGTATCATCTATTAATGGTTTAGGCATTGCATCCCAATTATTAGGGTCTAAGATCATGTCACTGTTACGATGCTTGGGATGTGCTAGCCAAATTTGACAAACCATAGTTTGCACAAGTTTAGGGTAGTTGCCTAATTCAGTGTCCTTGATACCTGTTAGTGACCAAGTACTCTCTGGATTTTTAAGCTCACCAGTTTTTGATCCGCTTTTTGTAATTAACCCTTGAGTGCGTATAGCTAGTAGTCTGTTTTGGCTAAGGTCTATAGGCTCTATATTTACTAGTGATTCATATAAATCAGGTTCCAGCAACCACTCTAAGCCCTCGATTTCACGAAATTGTTCATAGCTATAACCTTGATAGCGCTTAAATCCTAACATAAGGAGTGGAGTTAGCTGCCCATACTGTGGCAGTTTAGTTTGTGTTCTAATGAGCAAGCTACGCTTTACACGACTAATCCTATAAATGGCACGAGCCCAATTATTGGTGCAATTTTTGGCTACAGTAGTTTTACCGTCATTGTAGAGTTGCCAGCTGCCAAACCAATTTACCAGCTGTGGTAGTAGCCAGCTAGCATGGTTGCAAAGATTGTTGTCTTTTACCCAGGTTTCAATTGATTCAGTAGCTTGATTGGCTAGGTGATCCAGTTCTAAGGTTTTTATATCTTGCTGTCTAATATACATTTTAGCTTGTTTGGTTAGTTGTGGTTTTGCTAGGGCTGGAGCACTTTTGGGGGGTGGGAAAATTTGCTTTAATTTTTATATTTGCTCTTTTTAAGGTTCGAGATTTGACCCTAAATCTCTAGAATTAGCTAGCCTTGTACCGGTTGCGAGCTACCTAGCACAAAGCCCCCTGGATCCCCCCTTGCCAGGACACCCCCCAGAGTTTTGTACTAGTTGCACTGTACAGCTGCTAATTCTAAATTTTTTCAATTTATAATAAATTATATCACATTTGCATAGATGAATTCAAGTGAATTTTTTAGTGAGGGTTGTTGAGGTTTAGGGTCAGAGGTAGCGGTTAGTTTCAATTGTGTAGACTAATAGTTGGTAGAATTCTGGTGTGCTCAGCTCACTCTTGTAAAGCCTTAGCCCCCACTGCGTTAGTGCTGCTGCAATGGCTAGGGTATCGTCGTTGTAGTGTATCCTTAGCTTGTCGATGAATTCTTGGACATCGTCGTTAAGGTCTTTTAGTTGCTGGTTGGTTAATTCTTGAGACATGTTTTATAGCCTTTTAGATAAACAAAAGCCCGCACAAGGCGGGCTTTTGAACTGCGCTGTTTTTGGTTTAATGGGGTGGATTACTTTTATGTAGTGCTACTACGACCACCATTCATCTTTGTCTACACTCTAGACGATTGCGAGTCGTCGTAAGTCGGTGTAGTTGATGCCACGAACATTTGCTGTTCTTAGTTGCTTTAGGTCTTGGGTTCCAGCCAAGATGGGCAACTAGCGCGTCTAGGATTTGCACCTAGATTACCCTGCGTTGAGGGCTATTAACAATTATAAGAACGCGACTAACCAGGCACTGTGGTTATAGCCTTGCCATTTATTGTTGGCGCATTGGCCCCTTAGGGCACAAGCAGTTTTAGGTTACTGCTAAACCCCGACCCTAAACTGGATCGGTTTCAAACCTTAGCAACGCACTGTTTTTAGTTGCTGGCAGCTAGCTATAGGCTAATGTTCACTCTGCACTGTGTTTGAATTGTTGGCCAGGCTAGAGGGCTTATTTCTAGCACACCTTTGCTCTGAGCACGTTTGAGCTACTGGCATGTAGTGGGTGGCCGCCATGCTTTCGCAGAATCGGCTCCACTGGTTTCTAACTCTCGTGTTAGATAACGCATAACTACGTATATGCTACGGTAACAGGTCTTTTGGTTAACCCCTATAACTGTTGACAAACTAGGGGGCTGGTTCCTTTAGGGTGGTTGCAGCTTCCACCATGTGCGTCCGTTCCGCAGCAGGTTAGCTACGCAAGCACGTTGGCCACAGATTTCAACACATTTGTATAACCACCAGTTGCATGGGATCAAGCCGGTGATTATACAAATAGGTTGGTTGGTCAATGTTGTTTTTACCTGGCACTCTGCATATAGCCCTTGGTTGATCTCCTTGGATTGCCCGGCCTTCTCGCCCGACTATACTTTTAGGATTTGCACCTTTCAGGAGCGGATATTTTTAGTATCCACATTTAACAACGACCATCTGCCATTCGTGGGGTCTGTGTTAAGGGTGTTTTCAACACAGATTAAGAACTTATCCAACAGATTAATGTTGGCCCTGGTTCGCCCTAAACTTGTCACTCAATAATAATATTATACACTGTGGGAACATAAACTTCAAGTGAATATTTTTACTGCTTTAGTGTTTGTGTTTCGATGAAGTTGTAGAAGTTAATGGTACTGTCCACACTATTAGCCCAACGATCAAATTCATCGAGAGGGCAGCTAATGTCTACAAAGAAATCAGGGTATGCCCAGTAACGAAAGCGATACAGTCTGTTACCACGCTTAGCCATTGCACCTATCTTAAAGAAGTCACGATCAACCTTAAAACCCTTACGCTTTAACATGGTCTTAAATTGGCTAGCACTCATGCCAGCAAGCTGATCTCGGCTAGGCTTCTTTGCAGTATACTTGAATCGCATAGGTGCTCCTTGTAATTTGCTATTTGTCTAGGGTTAGAGGGAGTACCGCTGCTAAGTCATAGCTTAGCCCGAATATTAGTTGGTTGTACTCTCTGGCGATTGTTCTCTAACCGATAAATAATATTATACAGACTTCTGACCAACAAATCAAGTGAATATTTCTAGTCTTTATAATTTACCAAAACTCGTAAACAGTCCCACTGGCCATATGTGAACTGCAGGGTACGGTTGTTGATGGTAACATCAAACCCTTCACCATTACTCCACTCACATACCTCCATAAAATCACCATCACTAGCGTGAAGGCAATATGCACTAAGTTCGGCAAATTTAGCCTTACGTGTATACACTTCAATAGTCATTGTCGCTCCTCACATTATATAAATATTATACACTGGTTAGGCCGGCACTTCAAGAGAATATTTTCCGTTTAGCCGAATAACATGGCTAATACGAGTGAGAGTAACAGTAACACAAAAATTATAGTGCGCTTGTAGCCGTGGTTGTCATGATCCATGTTTTACTCTATGTATTTTAGTTGCCAATTATTGCAAGTACCACGAATACCATCGTTATACTCTACTAGTACATTGCCCCAAAAACTCTCAGGCCCGTCATAGCTTAGGTGCTGTTTGATAACAGTAGCCTGCATTTGATTTGGCAGTACTAGTACTTTAGTGCCAGCGGTAAATTTAGCTGTTTGACCACTACTATCTATCTTGCATGTACAAGTATTAAACTCCTCACACTCATCGTCTATTTCTAGGAAGTCCCAGTCTGGGCATAAGTGTTTATACAGTGCCAAGGATGCGCTCCTTGATAAGCTGTTCAGCTGCAAGCAGTGCACTGTTCCAACTGTGGGTGCACAGTGGATTGCCGTCGGCGCCAACGCCCGAATATCCGCGTAAGTCTTGTAATGCCTCTAGCGCTACTTCAACTAGGGCATTATTATAGTTGACCCATTCATATTCATAGAACTGATAAACACCTAGGTTTGCCTTGTGTGTAGCACCGTGCTCTTTGGCAAGTTTAACAATCTGGGTCATAACTCATCCACTCATCGTACTCACTAGGCTCGTACACACTACTATCAATATCGCTGGTAAAGTCTATGGCATCGCCAAACTCGTCGTAGACGTGACAATCGTATTGTGTTGGGTCTGCATCTGCATGCCACCTGCTAAACTTTAGTCTAGCTTCGTAAAGATAGTCAACCTCAAACTCATCAACAACGGCACTAGTTAAGCTGTTAACAACTTTACATGTATACATTTGTTCTCCAGACAAAAACGGCAGCCAAGTGGCTGCCAAAGAAAAATCATATTCAAACACACTTGACGAGGCGACCAGTGTGCTTGAATATGATACCAGTCCCTAAACTGGATCATATTGTCTTGTTACTATTGGACGACAGTCCGCAGGTCTCAAATAACCTTATGCGTAGTCCACCATCACTCACATATTTTAGTTGACGGGACTCTCACCCGCCTCGACATTGGCCGCTAGCCACTAGGGAATGTGACAGCAAGCTTATCGGGCCTTATTATCCTTACCCTAAACCGCGGCAGGTGCGGCAATTGAAGGCCACAGCGTCAACCTTGTGGGTTTAGGGTTTCATCATATCGCAATGAATCATCAGAGGATTTGGCTAGCCACCACTTCCACATGGCCCTAGCTTGAGCTGTTACTCTGTCCATACCTTAGTCGGAGTAAGGTAGACTCCGTTACCGTTTTACCCTAAACCTGGATGTCTGCCCAGTGGGAGGTTTGGCAACTAACCTAAAGCCCCTAACGCTGGCTATATCGCGCTTAGTTGTTGGAAGCAACTAAGATTTTTTATCGTTGATTTCTCCTGTAGATTATTAGCCATTAGGATACTGCCAAGTACAGTCAGTGGTCGCTACAATGCACATTTTGTATAAGATAAAATATTTACTAAGCGTGGCAAAATGTCATTTAAAGCTGTGGGCCTTGTCAGGCTTTACTTTCCTCACTGACTATAATAATATTATAGCAAGGTTTGGGCTACAAGTTCAAGATAAAATTTTTAATCTTGAACTACTAGGTGCTTATATGTATTTTCACTTGATCTAAACAAGTAGTCGCGTACAATCTCCTGCCGCATTAGTTCACAAGTCCAGATTACAAGTTCACGGCTATAGTGTTCAAACTCACTAGTATAATCACAGCTCCAGTCAATATGTCCAGGCCCAGGGCCGTGTGGTTCACTATTCCAAAATACAAAGCCACATTCCCTAGCCAGTGCCTTAAATCTTGGCGACAATTTTGTGGGTGTTTGTGGTTGTTGATTTGGTTTAAGAGCACTGTTAATTGCGTCAATAATCTCTTGATCCACTACGCATCTCCACTAAAAAGATCGCCTTGTTTATTAATTTCATCCCACAGAATACGCTCTACCATTTTGTTAAAGGTAACGTCTAGATCGTGTGCAAGTTTTGCTATTTGTAAAAATTCTTCGTCAGTTAACTCAACCTCGATAGTTTCATACTTCTGTTCCATGACTGATTCCAAAGTGTTGTTTAATCTTATTGGTCATTGCCACTTTATTAGGTGACTTATTAGCTTCTATAATTGCCAGGCAATCTTCAACTACAAGTTGCACTAGGAGTTCATAGTTGGTTTCATTCTTCATAAACCTAGCAAAACTCCGGCGACGATAAGTTTCTACTAATTGTTTGTTCAATTGGGTGCTCCTAGCCAATATCGGCCAATCATGGTTAGCATTACTACTATAGCACCGTATAAGGTAGCGTATAGTAGGTAACGTTCATAGCGATTTTTAATCATATACCAGGGAATTTGCTTGAACACATAAACATCTTGTATCCACAGCTGGTCATTGCTAAGATAGCTTAGTTGTGGTGGTTCGTAGTACTTGCCAATCTTAACACGTTGATTTAATGGAATAGCTACAGGTACTAATTCACCGTCTCTGATATAATATGCCACTACATTGCCCTTTCACCGTGTTCGTGGAAGCCTACATGACCACCACGAAATTTAATTATACGCTTACATTCTTCAAAGCTGATTGGAGTATAGTCAACACGTTCTACACTTACGTTAAAATATCTAGGGTCAACTTTATCACCTGCTAGTACAACCTCACGATAGTGTAGGTGTCCGTGAATATTACAGCCAAATCGCTGTAGGCTATCTGGATGTACTGGTATATGACTCAACAGCATACCGTCAAGTACATGATAACCACGAACATCATCTACGTAATTGAGGTATTCTTCAGCAGGAAAAATATCGTGATTGCCTTTGATCAACACCTTACGTCCGCTAAGTCTGCCCAACACATGTAGGTTTTTACGATTGATAACTACATCACCTAGCATGTATACACGGTCTTTACTATTGACAACACTGTTCCAGTTGTCGATCATGTATTCGTCCATCTCTTCAACACTACTAAAGGGACGCAGCCAAGTGCCGTCGTGCCTGGTAAATTTTATAATATTAGCATGACCAAAATGCATGTCACTGATAAGCCAACAATTGGCCATGTTATTCTCCTTTAATCGTACTGACTTCTACCTATATCTTCTACGTCACTTTCTAAACTGTCTAAGGTGTCAGTCATACCTTTATTATATATCATTTGAAGTAGCGTGGCAAGTTCATAATCTCGCAGCTTAAAAACACTTGTAGCCAAAATATCACTGTTGGTTAGTTTAGTAACCTTAGCAATATCTTGGCTATATAATTCTAATACTTGCTTGACTATGTTAGGTGTCATCGCCAAGTCCTGTGCGTTTCTGCTATCCACTCGATACCATCATACTCACAGATCATCCAGTCAACGTCACTGGGTATTTCAACAATTTTAAGTTCGCTGTGGTTGCCATTAGCGGCATCGCCCAGTGTTTCTAGACATTGAACTAGGTCTGGATCATCACGGCTAAGATCATCAGCATATAGGGGCCTAGCGCTTTTAGCCGTAATAAAATAGCTTTGATCGTAGTCGTTGCAGGCATGTTGCCAACCCTTACGTTTAGCAATAAAACTGTAGCCCTCATCGCTAATGTCAAACCTGCCATAGTCTCGGTTAATTACAATTTTAGTTACATCCATTGATCTTTCCTAAAGTTGATAAAGATTTGCTTAACCTTTTCTACATCTTCATTAAAACCAGCAGCAACACGATCTTCCAGTTTATCTATTAGTTGGCCTAATCGCTCACCGTCCCAGATAGCGTTGTGTATGGCTAAGAAACCACTCATTTGTGCTTGTGCATAACTCTCCGGCCCAAAACCGAATACGTCATAGAGGGTATAGCGATAGCTACCATGTTCCTCAATTTCAGCTTTGTATAGGAGTCGCATAACACTGCAAAATGCCTTAAGCTGATCATCTTTGCTTAAACCATTCCAGAACTTGCTGTGATCTTCTTCAAGCTCCAGCTCCCACAACTTAAAACTATTTGCTAATTCATCGTCAAACATTTAATACCTCTGCTGGAAATTCTATTTTACCATCCCACTCTAGTTGCTGCGACTCAAAGTCTGTGAGTACATTATCCTCAACCACATGATAGCCCAGCCAGGTTTCCCACCACATTGGCGTATTATGCAATTCGATAACAGCCTTGGCTAGTTCTACTTTACGCTTAACATCCTCCTCGGTATAATCACAAGGTAATTGGACTACATAATCACCACTACCTTTAGCCTTCCAGTAGGGATCATTTTTAGTTCCATAATTGTTGTAAACTTGTGTGGTAATAATAATTTTCATAACTGTCCTAGAATAGAAAAGAGCCAGCTATGCTGGCTCCAAGATCAGGCATCAAGCTTTGCTGCTAAGTGCTCAAGCACTTCGTGGTTGGCTTTTTCCAGGCTCTCAAACACCTCGCTAGGAACACCAACACGATTAGCAATGCGCTCAACAAGATCACTTTTCTTAACACGCACACCGCCGGTAGCCTTGCTCTTAGCCACATAAACACCTTCACGGCTAAGTTTGGCAACAACACTGCGGGTAGTTTTGCCAATCATCTGTGCAATCTGCTCAACAGGAGTACCCTGCTTATACTGCTCAACAATCAACTGGGTCTGCTCAGCGGTATAGTTTTGTGCTTTGTTTTCCATTTGTTTTTCCTTTGGGTTGTTTGCGAATCAATAATATGATTATACAGACAATCACCTAACCCGTCAAATGAATATTTTTAGTTGTTTATTTGGTTTTATTGGTTGTCTGCCAATCAATAATATAATTATACAGACAAAGCCCACATACGTCAACGGAGTATTTTTAGTCGTTGTAACAGCTGAAGTAATTCTGGACCTAAACCGCTAGCCCAGGCAGCAAGCTGCCAGCCAGCTATACCGCATACTACAGCCAAAAACAGCTTGTCGCTAAGTAACAATCCTAACAGTGCTAGTGCTCCATAGCCTAGCACAAAAGCAGCCATGCTGCACACAAAACTCTTGTCATGCCAGCTACGTTTAAACTCCTCAAACCACTGTTTCACGATCATCCTCCACAGGCCACATGCGTAAGTAGTTTAGTGCAAATGCAATATCTTCATTGGGATAGCCGTGCTTAAATAGCCAAATGTCTAGTGGCTCCTCACCGTCCCACAATTTAGGAAAGCCATAGGCCCAGCCACTGGGCGGATCAACCATAATGTGTTTCATATTACTCTCCCTGGTAAACATTAGACTGCCTAGCACGCTAGGCAATGTGATGCTTACTAGTGTTTAAACTGTGACCAAACTCGTTGACGAATATCCTGCTGCAATTTGTCTGGCAGGTGTACATAGTCAAGTTCTGCACTTAGTTTTGCACCGTTTTTAAATGCCCAGTCAAAAAACTTGACGACTTCTTGACTAGCCCGTTTATCCTGTGGTTCCTTGTACATTACAATAAAACTAGCAGTAGAAATTGGCCAGGCATCTTTATGAGCTTGATTAACAATGCTCAACCCCATACCAGGTACACTAAACCAATCCGCCGCTAGTGCGGCAGCTGCAAAGTTTGCATCATCTGGACTAATCCAGTTACCTGCTTTATTTTGCAGTTGCAAGCTAGTCATGTTATTCTTTTTAACGTATGCATACTCTACATAGCCAATAGAACCCTTAATTCTAGTAACATTAGCTGCTACCCCTTCATTACCTTTGCCGCCTACAGCAGTTTGTGGAATCCACTTAACAGCAGCACCTTTACCTATTTTAGTTGACCATTCCTGGCTAACACTGCTAAGATAGTCTGTAAAGTTAAAAGTAGTGCCCGATCCATCAGCACGATGCACTACAGTAATTGTTTGATCTGGTAACTTTTTACCAGGATTTAGTGCCAGCAACTTTTGATCATTCCACTTGGTGACTATACCCATATATACTTCAGCAAGTACTGAACCTGTTATTCTTAGTTCATTGGGCTTAAATCCCTCAAGATTGACTACAGGTACAGTGCCACCAATAATTGCTGGAAACTGAACTTGACCATTTTTATCTAAGTCCTCACCCTTAACCGGAGCATCTGTAGCACCAAATGTTACTGTCTTTGAATTAATCTGACGAATACCGCCACTACTACCAATGCTTTGATAGTTTAAACCAACACCAGTTTGTTTATGGTAGGCCTCTGCCCATTTAGCATAAATAGGGTAAGGAAATGTTGCACCTGCTCCAGTAATGTCTGCTGCTTGTGCTGTGGCACTAATAGTTAGTGCTGTGATGAGTGTTAACAACCGCTTCATGTTTCTCCAGTTTAATCATTGCTTGAATATAGTGCGTTTCATTTTTAGCCGCACCGCCTTGTGGTATCCAACCTGCACGTAATAATGCATTGACCTCTAAGACTAGCCGGTCAATGCTTGCGCTTTCTACTATAACATATCTACTAATCATTTTTAGGTATCAGCTGTACAACTGATTCCTGTTCTATCATTTTAATTATATCTTTGGTTAATTTGTACTCACGCTCAATCCACACTAATTTTTGATGTATAATCTCAAGTTGTTCGCGATAGTAAGCTAGCTCACGCTCTTTTTGTTCTTTGATAGCATATACGTCGTGTAATAATACTATTTTACTCATCGTGCTAAACTAGCTTTATAGTTTCTGATATACTCCGCATCTAGGCTAGCATAGTCGCGAAACTTGTCTTTACCATATTTATCATAAGTATTGATAGCAATACGCTCAAGGTCAAGTAATCGATCTATAGTAATACTAGGTATTTTAGTAAATCGCCATAAATATGCATCAACTAAAAATTCTTTGGTATAGCCTGCCACGTTATTCCTCCAAGTAATATTATATTATAACACTATTGAGGTTGTGGGTCAAGTATAAAATTAGCCAGTCCATAGTATAGCTATAGCAGCTACCATGTATAGTGCTAGTAGTAGATAAGTCCAGCTAAAGTAGTAGCCTATAAATAGGAAAACACCTGCCCAACAAATGTTGTACAGGTGCAGTTGCCAGCTATGCTTCACAGACTAGTCTAATTGCAAAATCTTTGAGTAACCTATTATGTTCTGGGCTGTAATAGTTAACATCAAAATCATCAAACCACCATGGCTCACTTTCAGGATGACAACCAATCAAACCAATTTGCCTGTCCTGGATAACAGCCATAGGATAACCATTTTCGTATCTGGCCACTATTTCAGTGTCCTTAGTTGGTGCGTGAAAAGTGCAACCGTCGTAAAAGTACATGTTATGCTCTACACCTTGCCAGCTAATCTTAGCTATAGTAGGGTCTTCGTGATCGATACCATTGTCTTGGGTAACCACATACTGTCCTATGGCTAGTGGCACAATGTCAAAGTATAGTCCACCGGCCCAGTAAGCACCCATGCAAATGCCAAGGTATTTACCACCAGCTTCTAGATAATCTTGTACCGCACGAATATTATTACGACTCATAACATCGTCAAATACATCGCTGTCGCCAATACCACCACCTACTACTAAGAGGTCACAATCATATAGAGCAAACGGCAGATTTTCTAAGGTAATCATCTGTACCTTAAACTCAGGCTTAAGCGCACTAGCAACAGCATGTGCACAGTCAAGTTCTAGGTAAGGATCACATACTAGTATCTTTGCAGTTTTCATAATATCCTCGTGTTGTGTGTTGGTGTTGCCTACGGGCAATATAGTTGAGTACACTAGCATCCACTTTTGCAACGTGTACCTCGTTGCCTAAACGTGCTGCCTTGCAAGGTTATATTTTCAGGTGGTTGAACGCCAACTGCTAATGTACTCAACTATATTTTGGTTCTAGATAGTGGACTCGAACCACTGACCTAACGATTATCGGTCGTTTGCTCTACCAACTGAGCTAATCTGGATTGGTTGCGGGTCTAGGAGTCGAACCTAGAACGAGGGCTTATGAGACCTTCATGATACCTTTTCAACAACCCGCGATTGTTTGGCTCTGAGAGTAGGGATCGAACCTACGACCAATTGGTTAACAGCCAACTGCTCTACCGCTGAGCTATCTCAGAATTGATTTGGCGGAAAGCCAGGGAGTCGAACCCTGTGACCCACTTTCGTGAATCTACGGATTAGCAATCCGCTGCCTTACCATCCGGCCCGCTTTCCAAATCTTTAATATATCAGCTGTAAACAACTAGCATATTAAAGATTTGGCTCCGGTGGAGGGAATCGAACCCCCACTAACGGTTTTGGAGACCGTTGCACTGCCATTATACTACACCGGAATTGGCACCCCCTGAGCGACTCGAACGCCCGACCTGCGAGTTCGTAGCCCGCTGCTCTAATCCATCTGAGCTAAGGAGGTATTGGTGGACAACCAGGGAATCGAACCCCGTATACCAGAGGTGACAGATTTACAGTCTGCTGCAGTCGCCAATGCTGCTCGTTGTCCATATTTGGAGTGAGAGATCGGATTTGAACCGATGATTGTACGGTTTTGCAGACCGTTGCCTTTGACCACTCAGCCACTCTCACAATATTTATATATTATAGGGCAATTAACCCATTGTGTCAACACTATATTTCTGGACTTTTAGGCCAAACCCAGTAACCGCTAAATTTAGTGTAGTTAGGTCTAGTGTAAGCACTATCAACCCAACGTTCTTGTCTGGCTTGCACAACTTTAAGTCGCCAAACAATTATACCCCACACTAAAAAGAATATGCCAATTCCAAATAGTATTTCCATAGCTAGTCCCACAATCCTTCGTAGTATTTGCCAAATAGTCTATAGCCGTTAGCTTTGCGAGCTTGCCAGGCGTCTAAACCTTCACGGTCAACCTTAATCAGCTCAATTTGCTCTTGAAAGCTTTTGCCACTACGCTCCTCTTGTGTAGGATGAGTGTAAAACTGATCATCGGGATTATCATCCAGTTTTTGCTGAAAAGCCCAAATCATTTCATCTAGTGCCCAGTCCCAGCGTTTAAAGTGATTATCATCAACGTCATAATCATGCTCTTTTGGGGGTGCACTAGTACTCTTGAGATGCTCTGGCACATCCTCGTCATCTACATGTGGAGCACCATGCTTAGTTGCTTTCAATTGCTTGAGCATTGGTACAACTATGTGACTTAGGGTATGATCCATTGACCAAGTATCCCAGGGATTAATCTTTACATACACTTGTCGTTCACGCTTGCTATCTACCCATAATAAGAACTTATGTAGTAGAGTAGGAGTGCCATCCTTCTTTTCAGCAAGCCACTCGCCAAAACGATGTACCCACTGTGGCTTGTCTAGGTTACCTTCTTTGTCTTTGACTTCTTTGACCCACAAGCAAAGCAGGTCAGCTAGCTGATACGGGCCAAACCAGTTTCTATATGGGCCAATAATTACTTTCACGTTAGTTCCTTTATGCTTGTTCTCTGTCTAGGTCTATATATACGCTTGGTTGTGTTACAATTCTACTACTAGTTACGCGAACAGGGCAGCTAGGGTTTGAGCATACATATCCCATAGCACTTTCAGTAGTCATGCCACATACTTGGCAACCCTTTCGCCAAGTAGTAGGATTAACAGGCATAACTGGTGGCACTAGTCGTTGTACAAGTTGTTTTAATTCCACAATATCCTGCTCCAGTTTGTGCAGCTTTGTTTCTAGGCTATCTGGTTTCCAATCTCCACCTATAACCACAGCAGTATCAGGTGATGCACCAGCTTCACGAGCGTATACTTTACCGTCACGATGTTCGTATATGTACTGTACGCCTGGTTTTAGTGATCCCATACTATTTCTCGCTATCTAGTTCACGCTGTGCCTTAGCACCTTGATGAAATGCCTCTTGTATCCAGTATTGCAGTGCATCGTGATCAATTTTATTCATGTCTAACATATCGCCTAAAAAACCGTTGCGGTTTCGCTTACTGTCATAGCTAGGAAAGGACTTGTTATAAAACCACTCAATAAACTTTGCTTGTACAGGTATATTCACTACCAACTCTCCACATCAGTTATATCTACGCTAGTATCACTCATTTTGCCAAAAAGTGAAAACTTTACCTTTATAACAGGCCCAATGCCCGTGTGTTCTTCGTATAATTCATATACGTTAACTTCTTGAAAGTGATCTGCAATCTCAGCCAGTTGATTAATCTGTTTTCTTGACAGTTGCATATTATCTCCGCATAGCGCTGATGTCACGGGCCTCTTGTTGGCTAAAGATAGGCACAGCATTTGACTTGTGTAGTGTACCAATACCAATAATATTGCCACCAGTATATACGGGATTTTCGCGCTTGGCCGCCACACCAGTGCCGCTGTCGCGACTTGGTATATAAGGCGTTTCACGGCCTGGGGGCGGTTGCAATTTAGGAATCTTGTTGGTGCGGTATTTTCTCACGTTAGTATTCCAGTAAATAAAGATATATTATACAGGCCGTAACCATATTAGTCAAGATCGTTTTTCTTGATATGATGTTTAAGTTGGGTTGCTAAGAATGTAATAGCTTCTTGGTAATTATTAATTTGCATGCGCTGACCAGGTAACCAGTTGGGTTTTAGCACTAGTGCAAGTTCTTCGTCTTTAGCAGTAGTTGTATAAATAGTTCTAGGTGTACCATCTCGCCAGTACAACCTAGTGCCAACTATAGTAATAGTATCATACAGTTCTTGTAGTGGGCTACCACTGGCAGCACTTTCTGCAATATTTTTTATGTCTAGGCGTTTAGGTACAGCTACTTTTACATAGCCTTCACTATCTACTTTATCTAATAACCACATTGGTAAGTCTATAACAGTAATAGGCTCAAAGTCTTGCGTGTATAGTACAATATTCATGATATTCGTTCTAGGATCCAGCTATCATTATCACGTTTAACCCAACGTATAATATCGCCTATTTTCCAGCCTACTTGTTCGATCACGTCGTCTGGTAATATAATACAAGGTTCGCCATGCTCGTCTACTTCTACTCTAAGTGTCCAGCTTGTCTTGGGTTCCAAACATAGCCTCCATTGTAATAGGTGCAACATGACAAAGCTCATTGTATGCACATTTAGCTACTAGCCTATGCTCCTTTTGAGTGCTAGGGTCTAGTCGCTGTTTTAAGTAAAATATCCAACTTCGTAGTGTACCATTCATATACATACGGCTAGGTGTTAATCCTTCTGGTAAGATTGCGCGGGCTTGTTCTTTAGCAATACCAGCACTAATAGCCCAGTCGTAGTGTCGCTGTGCATCCTCAGCTATAGTTTTTAATCTATATTCCCACTGTGACCCTAGTATGCGATCTTTATCTTGTAGGTAGTTTAGTGGTATGCTGTTTTGGCGATTCTTTTTATCTTGCAGCCTTGGTTCGCGTGATATATCTAGCGCACCCAACGCTTCAACCGTTTGATAGCGTTGCGAAAACTCTTGAAAACTAAACGACCTATGGCGTAGTATTTGGCGAGCAATATCGCGTGTTGTATTAATTTCCATGCAAACATTAACCATTTCAAATGGACTAACATGGCCTTCCCTAATCATATACTGTAATAGTCCGCGATATTCTTGGTTCATTTGGTTGCTAGGATTACTTACACGCGCAATTTGCGCTATATTTTTGTCTATGTCTGGTGTTGCCCACCAAATATGTGCTGTGTTCATATTATTCCGTGTAAAATACGTGATTACCTATTTTAATTAAATATTGTTTTGTTTTTTGCCACTGTGGTTTGACATATTGTGCATGAAAGTACAGTGCATCAAAGTTTTCTATAAATAGTTTGCCTGCTAGCACACCTTGTGCTACTTTTAAACTTTCTTCCCAGCGAGCTAGGTCATTTATAACATGCTTACTATTATTAGTCCAACTAAACTGGTCTTTACTATAGACCACTTTGCAGATCGTTTTTTCAAAATTACTAGCATGTAGTACTCGGTTTAAGGTTACCTGTGCAACAGCCACCTTACCAGTTAGTTCTTCCCCTCTTGCTTCAAAGTATATATTTTTTGCTAGGCATATTAAGTCTTTTTGTGTATGTTGTACAACATAAAACGCACGAAAGGGCGCATCTGTAAATGTTTTAATAGTTGTGGTAGGGAAAAGCAAACATACTACTGCTAATAACAACATAGCAGTATAGTTCATAGTATTTCCTCGTCAAATCCTATAATAATTGTAACTTTCCTATTATACCGGAATGGCAAAAACTTTTCAAGTGAAAATATGGGCAGGGCGGCGCCAAACTATAAAAAAATTGTCTTGAAAAGTTTTTGCCGGGCTGCTATAATAGGGGAAATGGAGGAGTTAATGTCTAAAATTGTAAACTATACAGCAGAACTAGAACATTTGATAGTAGATACCTTATTGCCTGCTTATGAGGATTATTGTAGGCGCTATCCATTTAGTAAATTAGCCAAAGAAATCAATTATGACATAATCCGTGAAATTAAGCACACAAGGGATTGTGGTGCTTTGCTCAAACCTCGAAAAAACCTATCTTGAAAAATTTTGTTATTAGGGTTATAATATTATCTTGACCCTAAACTACAGAGGACAGTCAATGAAAAAAACGTTATTAACCGCATTAATTGCACTAGGATTTGGTAGTGCACAAGCTGCTGGTTTTGTTAGCTATGATCTAGATCAAGTTAAAGCAGACGCTAAAGGTGGCAAAGATAGTCAGGCACACTATGTTCGTGTTGGAGCTCCTGTTATGGGACTAAACACTATGATGCAACTTCGCACAGCTAGTTTTGATGGTGGTGGTATGGTGCATAGTGCAGAATTTACAGCCAGTAAACAAATCGGTCCGCTAAGCCCATTTCTAGGAGTTGGTCACGATCTTGGCTTTAATGGTAGCAAAAGTTTTCAGTATGGCCTAGTAGGTGTTAGCGGCGGTATGCCAATTGGTAAACTATATGCATATGCTGGTGCTAAAACACGAGTAAACTGGGATGATCACAATCCCAAACAAACAGTTACCTTTTTAGGCGTAAGTGCTCCACTAACAAAAGACCTAAGTGCTAACATTGGTGTTAGTAAAAGTACACAAGATATAAAAGAAAGTGCCTGGGGTTTGGGACTTCGTAAAAGTTTTTGAGCGTTTGGGTAGTTGGCTCATTTAGCAATAGTGCATAGACAACTCAACTACAGCAGCGGCATCAACACACTAACACGGCAATGTTAGTTGCGACGCTTATGCTACGCCTTAAATATGCCGTTTTGCCGACGGTGGCTAAAAAACACTAGCAGTGGGAGGGCCGGCTAGTAAAACATTCCTCCTGCCTAAATCTTGCTTGAAATTTAAGGAGATACAATGACACAATTAGATTTAGTAAATCATGCATTAATCGGATTCGACAGAATCTTTAATCAACTGGATAATGTTCGCGCAACAACTAAAACTTATCCACCACACAATGTAGTAAAACTTGATGATGACAACTGGCTTGTAGAGTTAGCAGCTGCTGGTTTTGGACGGGACGAGCTAACAGTAGAACTTCACGAGAACACATTGACAATCCGCGGTCGTAAAGTGGAGCAAGCAGATAAGCATTATCTGTATAGAGGATTGGCAATGCGTAATTTTGAGAAGAGCTTGTATATACAAGATCATATTAAAATTAAACATGCAGAATATAAGGACGGTATGCTTAATATTTATCTAGAGCAAATTGTTCCAGAGAGTAAAAAACCAAAGTTGATTACAATTAACTAAACCAGGGGGCATAAGCCCCCTTATTATTATGCCTAAATACGAAATTTACACAACTGACAAAGAGCCACAACTGCCTAGTGCAGATAATGCAGATTATAAACAATTAGTTGCAGAAGCACCATATCATCCAGGTTATGAGGGTGTTATACCTACACTAGAAACTACAAACATTTTACCACTTAATCAAGAAGACGTTATTAAACTTGATGGTTGGGGTGCACAACACACCATTAACCTAAACACCGATCCTAATCCACAAAATATTCCTTTTGATTGGCGTAAGATTACCTTTACTAATAGTACGATTACCGGTAGTGGTAGTGCCGGCGGCACTGCTAGTGGTACTGGTAGTGCCCTGAAGTTTGATAGTGACAAGCTACCTGTTAACCTATTGAGTACAGAAGCACTAAATCAAACAGCAGCAGTGTTAAAGTTTGGTGCTGATAAATATCACGCGCACAATTGGCGCGACGGCTTTGTTTGGTCAAGGCCACTAGCCGCAGCTATGCGACATATTATGGCCTTTAACGATGGTGAAGATAAGGATCCTGAAAGTGGACTAAGCCATCTTGCACATGCCGCTTGCTGCATTATGTTCTTACTAGAATTTGAAAAAACTCATCCTGAATTGGACGATAGATATAAAGTAGATGTATCAAATACTAACAAAACATCTAAATAAAACACATAAACCACTATACCAGGTCTGCAAAGACCTGGGCATAGACATGGACAGTTTAGATGTACAAGAGCTCAGTAAACATATAGATCAGTGTACGCACTGTGGCGTTTGGTCTAAACAACTAGTACCAGACCTAGATGATAATCCTATTTGCCCCATTTGTGTAAGGTTAATAGGACTATAAATTAACACTTGAAAAAGTTTAAGAAAATTGCTATAATATAAAATGCAACAACAAAATCAAGAAACATTATACGATGTTAGAACAAAAATCTGCGATACTTGCAGCAGCTATAACAAGATCATGGATATATGTCAGCAAACAGAAAAAATAATAAGTATTTACGCTAAACGAATTACTAATCACTGTCCACTTAACAAGTGGCCACAATAAAATGCACACATTTGATATAACACAGCCACGCATCGGCTTTGCTTGCAAGATTCAAACAGATCACGACAAAGCCGACAAAAAACTAAATACAACTACTACAACACTAACATATCTTAACAAGCAAACTAGGGACAAAGCAGTAGAAAAAATCTGGACAATTATACATCACAACTGTGAAACACTGAAGCGACAGGTAGAGTGGGTTGGTAACCTGCCTAGGGATCAGCGTCAGTTTCGCATTAGCAGTGATTTATTTCCAGCTTACACACATGAAGATTGGATGTGGTTCTACTTTCAAAGTGATGTAGTTAAATACCTAGAAACACATCTAGGCAAAGTAGGGGATATAGCACGAGGTAAAGATGTACGGTTAAGCTTCCACCCAGGTCAATTTTGTGTACTAGCGAGTGAAAATGATGGAATTGTTGATAATAGTATTGTTGAGTTTGAGTATCATACTGACGTCGCCCGTTATATGGGCTATGGTAGGAAATTTCAGGATTTTAAGTGCAATGTTCATATTGGAGGCAAACGTGGTCCACAAGGGATTATTGCAGCACTTAGAAAGTTAAGTCCAGAAGCACGCAACATATTAACAATCGAAAACGCAGAATATACCTGGGGTCTAGAGCATAGTTTAGAACTTGTAGAACACTGTGCCCTAGTTCTAGACATACATCATCACTGGATATACAGCAAGGGAGAGTACATTGAGCCTGACGACAAGCGAATTAGAGTGGTTAAAGATTCGTGGCGAGGTATTAGACCTGTTATACACTATTCAGTATCCAGAGAAGATGTGCTTGTCGACCACACAGCAGATGAGTTGCCCGACTACAAGTCTCTTACAGGCATGGGTTTTACATCAGCTAAACTGCGAGCACATAGTGACTACTACTGGAATAACAGAGTAAATTCATGGGCTGCTACGCATAGTAGTTGGGCTGACATTATGTGCGAGTCAAAGCAAAAGAATCTTGCTAGTCAACAATTTGCAAAAACCATAGGTTAACCAACGTGGCCTAGTGTTAGGCCATATTGGGGTATTCTCTGCTCGTAGCCAGATGAGCTGGAACATTGCAGAGTCTCTTACTAGTGAAGACCGGAGTAGTAGCTAGTAAGCGTGTCTGACCCTAAAGTACGGCAAACCGTCATGAAGTTATGTAAGTTTAGGGCACGGGCTTAGCGGCCTAGGCAGTAAACAGAGAATACCCCAATATTGAGGAGTTATTATGAATAAGATTTACGAACTAGAATTTTATAATAGCATGATTGATGCTCTACAAAAGGCTAAAGCTGGTAGTGTAAAACGTGGTGACAGCGTTAGCTGGAACAGTAGTGGTGGTACAGCACGCGGTAAAATTACCAGAATAATTACTAGTGGTGAAGCCGATATACCTGGTAGCAGCTTTAAGATTACTGGCACTCCAGAAGATCCAGGCGCATTAATACGTGTATATCAACGCGATGGCGATGGCTACAAACCTAGTGATACTATTGTAGGCCATAAAGTAAAAACCCTAACTAAGATTGATCCACTATAATGCCTTGTTATAAATGTGCAAATGGTAAATATAAGTATGGCAAACGCGGCAATTGCCAGTTTGATACACTAGGTGCTTGTGAAGCCGCTGAACGAGCTATACATGCTAGGGAGAATGAGAAAAATGAGCTACAAACCAATGAAAAAACCAGGAAAGAAAAAACCGGCAAAAATGTAAATTAACTGTACCCTATTATCCTTAAGACCCTAAGGGTACACTAGTTGCCAGTCTAGCCAAAACTGGCACACAACACACGGAGATTACTATGGCAAAAGTATGCTATTGGTGTAATCGCATTTTTACTATGTTAGAAAAGAGTGGGCAAGCCAGAGCAAAACGCTATTTAACATATAGAGGTTGGCAATGAGTTGGTACACTATAATCTGCAAAGCACTTTGGGCTACACAACTTACACGTAGTGGTAAGTGGCGTAAAGCTCAGCGATTAATGAACAACACACAACACGGAGATAAACATGAATCCATTCGAGATCAGAGCTCAACTATTAGCAATGAGCAAGGACTACCTAGACAAGCAGTTTGAAGTTAACACAGAGTTTACTAAGCGAGCCTTTGAAGAAATGGCTAAAAACGGCCAAGACATTATGCAAAAGTATCAGGAGTTTGCTCCTAAAATGTATACTTTTGAAGATGTTGTTGAACACGCTAAAAAACTCTATGGTTTCGTTAATAGTAAGTGATCTTTGGCAACGAATACAAGAATACTTTAATCAGCCTTATTCGTTACAGCGTTTTATAGAAGATCACAAGCCACAAACTATGGCTGATGTAGAATATTTAGAAAAAATTTGGTACTATCATACCGATAAAAATAGTTGGACATAGTACTTAGCCGACAATAAAAATAAAAAGGGGCTACAATGGCAGATATACATGAATTACGCGAGGAGTTGTTAGAAGAGGCAATGGAATACTTAGATACAAAATTTCGCACACATAAAAAGTTTGCAAAACTATTTTTTGAGCATAAACTTAAACAAGGCGTTCCCATAGAAAACTATACAACTTATATGCCACAAATATATACTCCGCAAGAGGCTATTGACTTAGCTAAAGCAATGGAGGCTTATGTAGTTGGTAACAACGCAGCAAAATAACTGTTGCGGGGCTTAGGCTCCGCAACAAAATTTTTACAGTTGATTTATTTTCCTTTAGGATGTATAATATTATTTTACTCAGTAAAGGAAAGCAAATGGCTGTACAACAACTACTTGACAACCTATACTTAACACCAGCTCCTTGGCGAAAGTGGATGCAAACCCGTGAAGAAATTATTCAGGATTGGCGTTCGGGTAAAGACTTTCGTATTGAATCTGGACCATATTGTAGTATTCGTGATATTGAATATTTACGCGGCAGCTATAATCGCGTATACATTATACACGATCGTGGCAGTATTGAAGTCTAGTTTGGGGATGTGGTGAAACAGGTAGACACAAATTGACTTAAAATCAATCGCCTAACGGCGTACCGGTTCGACTCCGGTCTTCCCTACCAAATAGCCCTGGTGGTGTAATGGTAGCCACGCTGGTCTTAGAAGCCAGTGCTGAAAGGCGTGGGAGTTCGAGTCTCCCCTAGGGCACCAAGGAATAAAATGAGTGAAAATAAAGTAAACCGTATGCTAAAAGCATTACTAGGCAGCGATGAATTAGTACAGCGTTGGTGGGCTAGTCCTAATAAGGCATTTGATGGTGAAATACCAGATGATTTATGGAATACCAGCGAAGGAAGAAAACGCATATATAAATATGTATTAGATCAACTAGATCCTGGTTATAGTTGATAAATAAGTTTGGTTCAATAATAAAAATAATAAAGGTAACCTATGCACGAATTATATAAAACTGAGCAGCGCTTTGCTATGCTCAGTATTCCCCTATTATTACGACTGTTTGAATATATCAGAGAGGAACCTACTACTGACGAAGATTTACATTTTATGGCTGAGCGAATACATGAGCTAGCCAGTGATACTGTAAAAATGACAATGAATCAGTACAATAGCATTATTCCTCAGGAAGATATGCGACGTGTAAAACATAATAATCCAAACAGTTGTCCACCTACTGAAGTTACTCCTTACGAGTAACTTTTACTGGCATGAGTTACCTGCCAGTAACACATGCCAAATCTCCATTATAATTATAACAACAAGGAGTTTCAAATGGCAGAAAGTATTACACCAGCTGGTATGATGATGAGTGGCGGCGACGGCCTATTTGGCGGTGGTGGTCTTATTGGCGGCCTGATCCTAGGATCACTGTTACGTAACAACGGTAACCTATTTGGCAATGACGGCGGAGCTGCTGCAGCTGCTGCACTTCGTAACCCACCAGAGCAAGATCAAGCTAACATGAGCTTAATGCAAGCTATTGGTCAAGTTGACAAAAGCGTGTCTACTAGTGTAGCAGCTATGGAAGCTAGCCAAGCAACACAAACACTTGGCATTACAACTCAGTTAAATAATGTTGCTAGTAGTTTAGCTGCCCGCACTGACGGCGTTAAAGAAGCTGTTAATGCCGGTACAATGGTGCTAGCACAACAACTCAATGGACTGCAACAGCAGGTTATGGAAAATCGCTATGAGCTTAGTAAAGACATTACTAACGATGGTGATAAAACTCGTGCTCTTATCACACAACAGTATGAGGCGACCCTAAACCGTCAACTTACAGACGCTAACGCAGCTATTATTGCGCTACAAGCTAAGCTAGACACAGGTGCAGCTACTCGTGGCGTTGAAGTTACCACAACCAACAACATCAACCAGATGCAACAGCAACAGCAACAACAGCAGCAGTGGGGTCAGCTCTACAATGCTATTTGGGGCCTTGCACAAAACATCAGATCAAATAACGAAGCAATTAACGTTGGCAGCGGCACATTAACCGCTAACCCCGTCAATACAAACACAAACATTAGATAATCTCTAAAACTGTGCTAGCCACTAGACCAAAAGTCTAGTGGCACATTTATTGGAGGTTATTGTGTATCAAAATCAATATTTCTTTCCACCGCCCTGGTATTTTGCTCCACCACCAACTCCAGTATACATTCCACAAACTACTAGTGATAATGATGTAATTATCAATAACAGTACTGGTCAAGGTCCACCAGGCCCTGAAGGACCACAAGGACCACAAGGTGTTGCAGGCCCACAAGGCCCGCAGGGTGCACAAGGCCCACAAGGTAACGCAGGCCCGCAGGGACCAATGGGTCCGCAAGGTGACACAGGCATACAAGGCCCACCAGGACCGCAGGGTGAGCAGGGTGTAGAAGGTCCACAAGGACCACAAGGTGTTGCAGGTCCACAAGGACCAGCTGGCCCTAGTGGTACAATGAGCTGCATACTACCAGCTAAAGTTATTAGTGAAAGTTACCACGTTCAACCAGACGACTGCTACATAGGAGTACTAAACGAAAAAAGTATAGAAATATACTTACCACAAAATCCGCCACTAGGCAAAATGCTTATAATCAAAGCACAACAAAAGCAAATTGGAAATAAAAAAATTTATATAGTAACACAAAATGGCGACAAGATAGATGATGGGGATGAGGTCGTGTTACAGTCTCCATATGAATCAATAACACTAATTTTCAACGACAGTTGGCATATAACAGGACAGGCACAGGTTTAAAATGAAAAGTATTAAAGTTCACGAGGCATGGTGTACTAGACAGCAAGAAGATTATGAAATAATGATGAGTGCAGTAGATGATCTAGGAGCAGCATCGCTAGCATTAGCATCAAATGGTGCTCAAGCATATACACACTTTATACAGGCTAGAGATAATTTCAAACAAATGTATAGAGAACTTAATAATAATTATAGGTACGTTGAGGAATAGTACTCCACTATGACTACTAGCTTTGTGCACCTAGTAGTCATACTAGAATACTAAGAGAACGACATGAAACAGTTTGATATAGACGAAGTAAAAGAGTACATTAGACAAAGTACACCAGAGAGTAAAATCTACCTAGGCTGTGACAGTGAACGTGTTAGACTAGATAAAGTATGGTGGGCTGACTATACATTAGCCATTGTAGTACACATAGACGGTAAACATGGCTGTAAGATATTTGGCTACTATGAGCGTGAACGTGATTACGATCAAAAGAAAAATAGGCCTAATATTAGATTAATGACTGAAGTTTATAAGGTCAGCCAGCTATACTTAGAACTAAAAGATTGTATAGATGACAGGCACGTAGAAGTACACCTAGATATAAACCCTAGTGTTAACTATGCTAGTAATGTAGTATTACAACAAGCCATAGGATATATTCGTGGCACTTGTGACGTTGAAGCCTTAATCAAACCAGACGCTTTTGCTGCAAGCTATGCAGCTGACAGACTAAAATTTATACTAAACCGATGAAATACGACCGATTTGACCTAGAACAATTAATACTTAAAAACTGGGAAGTAGTCACTGAGATTAAACATCTGCGTGAACTTATCTCGGACGGTAAACCAACCCAAGATCAAATTGAAAATTATTTACTTGGCCTAGAAACTATTTATGAAGTAAAATTTAATAAATTGTGGGATTGTTTTGAAGAACTTTGCCAACATCAAAAGATCATTAGTTAATGGTTACAATAGTCAACCGTTTACCATATTAGAAGCTGTTAGCCTAGTATTCGTACTAGGCTATACAGGTTATTATGTATTCGCTGAATTAGCTCAGTGGTAGAGCAACCGCCTTGTAAGCGGTAGGTCGTCAGTTCAAATCCGACATTCAGCACCAAGTTATAGTTGTATGAAACTAATAGAAAAGTACTGCGGACGCGGGTTCGACTCCCGCCTGGTCCACCAGAAGTATATTGCACTTCACTGATAAGGAAGACTGGTCGGCTGTATTCAACTGGCTAGTGCAGTATACTTCTGATGGGCCAGACCAGGTTTCGACGGGGTAAAGAGTATAGACGTGGACAACTCGGCAATGCAGAAGCCGTAGGGTTAGCACTAGCTGGCCGTAGACGCAAACAAAATAAATGCCAACGATGAGGTATTTGCCTTAGCAGCATAAGCTAGGCTGGGGTTTAGGCGGTTGACCTTATTAGCCAACAACCGCCACACAACACAAAGGATAAAAATGGAACTAGAGTTTAAACATGCAGGATTAAGTGTTAGTTTTGAGTGTGATGGAGACGATCACTATGATCACGTTGATCTCCTACACAAAATAGCAGCTCTAGTTGAGGAGCTAGCCAGTCATACAGGTGTTAGCCTTGTAGTTATAAGCGACTTTAAGGAACAAGATGAAGATGATGAGGACGCTGAAACTACCAACTGGCCAGAGTGATGAATTAGTCTATATTCACCTGTTACCGCCAACAAAGTTTTTGCGCTGGTACTTAAACGAATATGGATTCTTAGAAGTAGATTTTGTAAAAATGCGGGTGTAACTCAGCTGGTAGAGTGTCAGTCTTCCAAACTGTTCGTCGCAGGTTCGAGTCCTGTCGCCCGCCCCACACATCACAAGGACAATTATGAGTGTAACACTTAAAAATTTAGAGAGTGCGCTAGCAGGTGAAAGCATGGCGCACATCAAGTACAGATACTTTGCTAAACTGTGCAGAGAAGCGGGTTTTATGGATGTAGCCGATCATTTTGACAGCACAGCAGACCAAGAAATCTTACATGCTTGGGGTCACCTAAGAATGTTGATCGGTGAGCCTAGTGTTAAAGAGTGTTTGGAAATGGCTATTGCTGGCGAAACCTATGAGTATACAGAAATGTATCCACAGTTTGCACAAATTGCTAAAACCGAGCAAGATGTAGTAGCTCTCAATGAGTTTAGAAATCAAATCCTAGAAAGTAGCCAACATGCAGAGCAGTTTAAGGCTAAACTAGCTAAAGCTGAAAAAGTCTTTAGTGCACTTAAGCAAGTAGAAGAAAAGCACGCTAATCAATATAAACAAGTACTAGCAAAGGTGGCATAATGAGTAATGAAATTCATGTATGTCCTGTTTGTGACTATATTTATGAAAACGATCCAGATCGTACTGTGCCTTTTGAACAACTACCAGAAGATTACCTATGCCCAGCTTGCAGCGTAGAAAAAAGTTGGTTTGAAACACAGTACACTTAAGCCCCTTTAGCTCATGCATGGTTAGAGCAGCAGACTCATAATCTGTTGGTGCGGGGTTCGACTCCCTGAGGGGGCACCAAACACCAAACCCAGCTTAGGCTGGGTTTTTTGTTGTAAAAATATTATATTGACAAGTTGTTGATAACTTGATATAATATTTATTCATTTGGAGATAACAACATGGCAAAAGGTAAGACTAGCAGTAAAAGTGACCAAAATTATTGGTCACGATATAAAAGTAATAAGACTTGGGAAGTTAATCGTAAGCGTAAACTAGCCAAACATATTAAGCATCATCCTAACGATCAAGTAGCTATTAAAGCTACTAGCAATATTAAATATCGTCGTCAAACTCCTAAAGCACCGTTTTGGACACCAGGCATGATTCGTACAGCTGGTTTATTCAAACAATTTGCAGGTTATGTCAACAAGGAAATTTTTAATACCAACCATAAAATGCGCGACGAAGCACTAGCAAGCTATAATCGTCGTACCGGACACACTAATAGTACTAGCCGCGTAGATTACTCTATTGGCGCTAGAGCGCACAATGGATATGGTAATCGCGCATGGATTGGTTAATAACATATCTAGTATTTGCTGTAACTACCAGTATTTGTTCATGGTTATTTCTATACTGGCCAGTTTATGTTGATGTATGCAAACTAGGAGTAAAGAATAGTTTTACCAATAGTCCACTAATAAGTTCTATAACTTTTATAGTGTTAAATATGGTAGCCGCACCTGTAGTGTTCACCGTATTATTTAGTAATGAACGCAGCGAAGATTTTAAACGTGGTATATTCAAGGAAATGGCAAAATCAAAATAAAAATTTTGCAGTTGAACTAATAGTCAAACCCGTGTATAATATATTTTCTTTGATAATAAAAGGGATCACATGAAACTTGTAGAATTTAAGTACACTAAAAGTGATGGTTCTGTGTCTGATAGAGCAGTATTAGAGCTACAAGCCCCTAATAATTATTTTGAAGGTATTGATGTTAGTCAAATGCCTGAAGAAGTATTTGCAGAATTTTCTCAGCTATTTAGCGATATGCGTCGCAAGCATCATGAGCAAACTATGCAACTCTTATCAGATTGGGATCTAAAGCATAACTATCGGCGATTCCTGCCAGATAAAATGGCAGATGTGTCGGTAGATTATGTCTGATAAATTTAATATATGGGATAGTATAGCACTACAAGATAGTGTAAAATTAGCATTACAGCTTCGTGCTAAGATAGAAGATATATGTGTGGCAAATCAATGTACTCCCAAAGATTTGCCAGATAGTTTAATACCAACACATCAATTGTATATGTTAGCACTTAGCTACGAAGCTACTTACAATAAAATATTAGAACTAGAACTAGTAAAAACCGGCAACCTAAAATCAAATCACAACAACATTCATTAAGGATAAATATGGCAACTCAATCACAGTGGACAGACGAACTCAAAGCTAAAGTTATTGAAATGTATGAGCAGGCAGGCCCAACTCCTGAAAGCTCAACTGAAATCATCAAGGATATTGCAGAAGAAATTGAAATGTCACCAAATGGTGTACGCATGGTTCTTGTGCAAGCTGGTGTATATGTTAAGAAAGACTCTAGTGCTGGTTCAGCTAAGACAACTAAAACTGCGTCAGGTGAAGGTAGCAAGCGTGTTTCTAAAGAAGATTCTATT
>Ga0255142_1000089_pt1 | contig 35383 bp, 42 predicted proteins | sample Atl_Cont_RepB_0h_FD_183181 | JGI IMG/M metagenome (GOLD analysis project Ga0255142, IMG submission 183181) | Freshwater microbial communities from Altamaha River, Georgia, United States - Atl_Cont_RepB_0h | ecosystem: Environmental > Aquatic > Freshwater > River | place: USA: Georgia | collected... | reverse complement strand
ACAATTTTTCAAGGAGTATACCCGTGAAAAAAGGCGATTTTCCGACCGAAAAAACAATTTTTAACAAAAAGGTTAACAATGAGAAAAAATGATTTTCCGATCAATTGAAAAAAAATTTTTAACAGAGAGATTATCAATGAAAAAAAACGATTTTCCAACCGAAGGCAAAATTATTAAACTTTCGGAAAAACGTCAAGACGAATTTGAGAAAACCAACACGAATAATGTTGGTCCAAAAAGATTTCTTGTTAATTACAAAATCGAATCATGCCTAAAAATCACGAACAAGGGGAAAGCAAACGAACGAGAAACTGAGGAGGAAAAAAGATTTCCGCTAGATGATCGAGAAATGGCTCTGCAATGGTCCTTAGTAGGCAAATTAACGCTTCCAGATCGGGAGATGGGCCCTGACCTTACCTACGTGGAAGACGCGTTTATATCGCTCGATAGAGAGCTCTGGGAGATATCGCCGAATGGTGATGGGAAAAATATCTTTTTCGTGAAGGACGAAACGGATTTGTGCGCTCTTTTCGAAAAAAAGGATATAACAGTAGACTTTTTTAGTTATGGGCATGGCTTTAAAAAGTTAAAACAATTTTTCCGCGATCTACCTATATTGCATCTAAAAGAATATAAAAGCATCGGATGTTTTCCAAGTTATCCGCCCTATAACGATGAATATCTATTAAAAAAACATAAACATCTAATACCAGAAAAAACCGATTTAATAGAACAGTTCCTTAATTTTTTTGAATTTGAAACTTTCCAGGATAGACTTCTCGCTAAAGCCTTTATTTTAAGCCCTTTAAGCTCAAATTTAAAAAAACCATTTTTCATTATAGCAGGTAAAAATGGTGCCAGTGAACAAGAGCAAAAAAACATAGGCAAAAGTACTTTTGTGGACGCAGTTCAAAGAATCGTCCAAGGCAGTGTGATGCGGCTTAACAAGATTGATGTCGTCAAAACGATCAAAGACCAAATTTATTCGCACAGATACCAGAGATTGTTTTCTTTCGATAACGTCACAAAAAAAATATCGAGCGACATTTGGGGGGACTTAATTTGTTCCGAAACTATAAGCTTTCGACCGCTATACCAGCAAAGTGTGAATATCGACAACAGATTTACTTTTTGCGCAACCTACAACGTTCCTGATCTGGATGTAGACATGGCGGACAAAGCTATAATCATTCGAATGAAGCGCAAAACAGAAAATCGGATTGAGCAATTTGATACCGAAATTAAAAAGTGGATTGATGAGAATCATAGTGGGATTTTAAATGATATTTACTATCATTTGGAATATGCGCAAAGTGAAGTATGTAAAAGTAGTAATTACAAAGCTTTCACCAGGTTCCCGGAATGGGAGCATACAACTATCAAGCCGAATATTGTTTTGAACAAAATTCAATTTGAGGAATTGGAAAAATTAGAAAAGTTAGTCGAACGCGAAAAAAACTCAGTGAACGAAAGTGTGCATGACGATTTTATTCATTATGTCGCTGATTCATTAAAACAATATAAAATGGTTGGAACAGGAAAACAATATGATGTCGAAACTGATGATATAAATATTTTCATTGGAATACCGACGATAATTGATTTCTATAATGAATACTTTAATAGCAATTTAACATATCAAAGTTATACCAAAAAAATTCAACCATTTTTAAGGGATTGTTACTTCAGCGATACGGAAAGAAAACGTTTTGGAGGCGCTCAAATTAGGGGTGTCTATTTCCGCTACAACGAGAAAAACAAGGTCAATCTTGTTTTTATAAATCCCAGACAAAATCGGCAGACGCACGAAGGATTTGTTTTCGAGACAAAGTATACCCCTGCGCAAAGGTGAGCCTCATGTTGCAAGCGTGAGCCTCATGTGAGCCTCATGTGAGCCTCATGTGAGCCTCAAAAAGGGTCGGTGAGCCGCTGCCTAAAAAATATGCGGCTCACTTGTTTTTGAAATGATAACAGGTAGATATCGTCGCTGTGAGCCGCTGAGCCGCTGAGCCTCATCCCCCTACCTCCTATATAAGTACTATATATATAATTATATATATTCCTCTCGCGATATATATAAATTACGTATTACATATCTCAAAGGAGAAAAATAAGAAATAAGATACGGAAAATACAGTAAAAACAGTGAGCCTCATTCACTAAACAAGCTTGAGGCTCAGCGGCTCACAACCAGGATAAGTAATCGAATTAATAAATAAAAGAGTGAGCCTCATACACTTCAAAAATAAACGAGAAATAGCTTGAAATTCAAATCAAAAGATGATTATATTCTTCCAACTCTGGTATATAACAAGTGTTTTTACCACCTCAATCGTGAGCCTCATTCGGAGTTTGTATGGACACACTGGGACCCATCGCCTTCGGCGCCTCTCTCACCACCCTTTTTTTTCTTGCCCTCTTACTTAAAACTGCGGTATCTTTAAGGAAAATAATCGACCAAAAAATTGTCGAAAATACGCGGGCACTTACACAAGCGCATCATCTCAACTCAACGCTCGCACAAAAAATTGAAATCCTGGAAGATATGCAGCAGGTCATAGAGTTTTACAAAACTAAATCAAAATAAGAGGTTATCACAAAATGGGTAATTTTAGAGATGGCTACCTGGTACAAGGAGAACCCCTTGGAAATATTGTACAAGATGCGGTTTTAATTGCTGACGACCAAATTGTAATACTAAATAATAAAACCGCTTATCTTAGGCTCACAAGCGACAATACAACTGCGGCTAACCGCACGTTTTCATTCCAAAATGGCTGGATCGTCGGGCAGATTCTATACCTGAGTTTTGAGAGCGGATCGTCAACAAAGGCACAACTTTTATCTAGTGGTAACTGTGTGTTGAGTGCTACATGGGCTCCGGATCAGTATGACACCCTAACGCTATTGTGGTCTGGCACCAAGTGGCTCGAAATCAGCCGAAGCACTAACGCCTAGAGTGTAAATGACAATATATCGCAAAGCGCGCTCGCGTCGCGGCACACAAAAACCGCCTAAGACTAACGAAAGCGCTGAAACGCAAATTGTGAAGCCCTTAACGCACTCTTACGTGAGACAGACCCCGGAAACTATAAGAAGGCGCCTGAGCATATTCTGGGGGTGTAATCGCGACGAGCTCATGGCGTTAATCCAAGACCCTGGCACGACGGTAGGAGACATTGCCCTTGCTAGTATTATCATCTCTGCAGCACGCGAGGGCGATGTCCAAAAATTGCAATTCGTTCTTGACAGGATGGTTGGAAAAGTAGTCCCCAAATCTGATAAAATAGTCGAACAAGAAAGTCTCAAACAAATTCCCACAGAAAAACTACTCGCGCTTATAGAAGGTATGCCAAATTCGATCGAAATTTGAAATTGGAGGCCCTCCGTTTTGCTTAAAATTCTCGTTGAAATCGCTCAATCTTTGGAGAAAATTACGAGACACTTAGCTAAAATTGAGGAACACACTGCGCGAACGAGAAGAATCATCAAAGAAAATAAAACGCGTCCAAGGAATTTTTAAAATGCCAAATTTTCCTAGATGAGGCGATGTACGATGGGTGACATAGAAGAATGAGCGAAACAGCTGCAGCATTTTTGGGTGGAATGGCCGCTGGCTTTTTTATATGCCTTTGGCTTACGAATTTATTAGGGTGTTTAAAATGAATGAACTTTGGGAAAATTTATACGAAACAGCAAATTATTTAGTTGATCAAATCGAGATTGATCAGATTACAGAGGTAACTGAACATGCTTATCGCAATCTTTGCGACGCTTTAGATGCGATTACCGCAAAAAAGAACAAAGAGGCATTTAATAAATGAGCGAACACAATCCTTACACAAGCGAAAGAGACCAAACTGCAAGCCCGCATCAAAATATATTACCCGGAGGCGTTTCAGAACAAAATGAAGCACAAGCAAAATGGAATCAATTTGTAAAAAATCATGAAGAAAGATTAAAAAATAGTTATCCAAAAAGAAATAAACCTTATTTAACCCCTAATGAATTAGATAAACTTGATCAATTAAGTTTCGAATTGAAGAACCTAGATCGTAAAAATCCTAAATTTAAAAAAATACAAGATGAAATAGATGATTTATTAGGATTAAAACCAAGACCAGAAAGGTAAAAAATGAAATATTTTGTAGAAACATTAAGCCTCGGAATAATTATAGGAGCGGCAGTAGCCTTTGTTGTTTCAGCCCTGGCAGAAACTCAACCCATGCCTACTCCATCTCCTATTCCTACGCCCATTCCTATCGATTTATACCGAAAAATTGAGATTGTAAGTTTGTGGTGCGAAAACGAAGGATGCAAAACAAAAACCCTCAAATGTCTCTCGGAAACTGACACCCACGAGCTTAAATGTTTTTTAGATGGAAAATAAAATAAGTTACGGCGATATTAAAAAATCGCTTTGGATGAGAGGCGAGCTCTCTTATAAACTCGACGGATTACAGCGCAGCATTTCACGAACTGTGAATATGACGCACGCACGCAAAATATGTATTTTGAGCTCTAGACAGATTGGGAAAACATATTGGGCGTGTGTGCATGCTCTTATGTATTTGTTGCGAAACCCTAATAAGATTGCGAGGGTGATAGCTCCGACATACACGCAATGTCACGATCTAGTTAACGACAATTTGCAATCGATCATCGCAGACGCTCCAGAGGGTATTATATGGCCCGTAAAATCAGAATACAGATACAACCTCTGGAATGGTTCTAGCCTACGTCTCGGAGCTCTAGAGAGGGCTTATGTTGACGGGAATCGTGGTGGGAATGCTTCCCTTATTATTTACGAGGAATGCGGTTTTGTTAAAGGAGACGATTTTAGTTATGGTGTTGATTCTGTTTTGGGTCCTCAATTATTAAGGTCAAAGGGGTGCGAGATATTTGTGAGCTCGCCCTCGGAGGAACCTGACCACCCACTCCATACACGCATTTTAAGCGAAGCAGAAGAATTAGGGACGCTTTTCCAATATACCGTATACGACAGTCCTTCGATTACTCCAGCGCAAATTGACGAGGCTAAAAGACGTTGCGGAGGTGAGCATACTGATGCTTGGAAGCGTGAATATCTAGCAAAAATCATTCGTGTGATGAGTAAAGTGGTGATTCCAAGCTTTGACCCTAACCGCCACGTAAAGGAATTTTTCCTCCCACGCGATGCCTATCATCATTTGACGATCGATTGGGGTGGCGTGAGAGATTTAACCGTAGCACTGTGGCATACGTATAATTACGCTCAAAATAAGTTACTCATTTGGGATGAAAAAGTTTTTTTTCGCAATACACCCACTTATCAAATTTTAAAATCCCTGGAAGAATGGGATGTAGAATGGCACGCGAAAACTGCAGACGTTCCGGGTCAAACGTTAGTCGATATTCACGATATGATCGGTTCAGATTGGAATTTGCCGCCAAAAAGCGACTGGCTGGCAGGTGTGCAAAGTATGTCAAATTTATTCGAACTAGATCAAATTGAGATACATCCTCGATGCAAATTTTTAATCAAATCGATCCGAGGCGGAGTTTTTAACAAAAACCGAACGGACTTCGAAAGGTTTGAGGGTCCAGAGGGTATTGGGCATTGTGACGCTCTTGCGGCATTGAGTTATGCAAACAGGGTTCAGCTTCGAGAAAACCCTTATAAAAATAAATATTTGCAAGGTGCTGAACATTTTTTTATAATGCCAGGGAAAAATATCGATCAAAAAGAGGGTGCCGAGGAAATGATGGGCTCCCAAACTTTTGGCAAGGCTAAACAGTTTGGCAAATTCAGGAATTCTTGAAACATGGCAAAAATCACAATACAGAGGATTTTTGAGACAACAAAAGCACTCGCAACAGAAGCTGGACAAAGTCTGCAAGATTTTATCAACTTCAATGCCCAATTTGCAGAACTAACACTGCGATCATTACGAAATGGCATCACTTATAGCGATAACTTTGACTGTGAGATAAAAAAAATCTCAATATCCCACAATGTGAATTTGAATATCCCTACAGACGTATCGAGAAGGCCAACAGAAGTACGAGTGAGAAGGGTGCTTGATGTAACTAGCTCCCTGGCACGTCCTCTTAGTTGGGGGTTTTCGGAAAATGGGAAAGTTTTTGTAAGAGCCTTTTTCGATCCTGTTCCAACTTCGCCAGTGAATATAGAAATAATAGTGCTTTATTAGAGGCATAAATGCAAGAATCCCCCTGGTTAATGCACGGTAACTGCTTAGAGCTCATGAATGAAATTCCTGATGGATCGGTGGATATGATTTTGTGTGATTTGCCTTATGGAACTACAGCATGTAAATGGGATGTAGTCATACCGTTTGAGTTTCTGTGGAAACACTACTGGAGACTTCTTAAATCAAATGGACTTTCAGTTTTATTTGGTTGTCAGCCATTTACTAGCTCTATGGTTTTGTCTTGCGAAAAATATTTCCGATATTCTTTGGTATGGGACAAAGTAAATAAATATACAGGAGCCTTAAACGCAAACAAAATGCCTTTGCGCCGCCATGAAGATATAATGGTTTTTTACAAAAAACTTCCGACATTTAATAAACAATTTAGGAAAGGTAATCCCTTTATATCCAAGCGTACAAAAGGTCATGGAGCACATACTGAGCATGGAAATAATGGTAAAGTACGAATCACAGTCAATAATGGGTTACATAATCCTTGTAGCATCATACAAATTAAAGCAGACAATAAAAAAGAGTTAGGATATCACCCCACGCAAAAACCAGTGGAACTACTTGCATATTTAATCAAAACGTATACGAACGAATGTGAAGTTGTCCTTGATAATACCATGGGTAGCGGTTCAACTGGCGTAGCTTGCTTAAACACCGGACGTAGATTTATTGGTATAGAAAAAGAAAAAAAATATTTTGATATTGCATGTAAACGTATAGAGGAAACAAAAAATGGAAAACGAAATCACACCGACCCAAGAACCACAACAAACAGCACCCCAGAAGTACAGGGTTCCAGTCGACGGGAAAGAGCTCGAGGTTGACATAGACGAGCTCAAAAGAGGGTATTCTCATGCCAGCGCGGCAGCTAAAAGGATGGCAGAGGCTGCGGCTATTCGTAAAGCTGAACAAGCACGGCGAGAAAAAGCGTCACAAGGTGAGTTTGATTTTTTGTCGGAATTGGGAGCGAATGAAGACGCAATTTTAAAGTGGGCAGAAAAAAAACTTCTTAATAAGTTAGAATACGAAAGCTTACCGGAAAGTGAAAAAGCCCTTCGAGCGGAAAAAAGGCGTGCTGAAGAATTAGAAAAACAACTTGAGGACATGACAAAAAGAGAAAGAGAACAATTTGAGGCTTCGATTAATAATCGCGCATTACAAGAGGTTGACGACGAGATAGCGAGCGCGTTAGAATCTTACAAAGGCAAAAAGACCCCTAGGCTTGTTCGCCGCATAGCGGAAGCGATGTACGCTAATCTGGAACAGAAACAGACGCCACTCGCCAGCCAAAAAGCGCTTGATATAGCGAAAAAAAGCCTCATAGACGATGTGCAAGAGTATCTCTCCATTACTCCCACAGACGAGCTCATAAAAAGCCTGAGTAAAGATCAAATTGCGGCCATTCGCAGACATTTTGTGAACGAAGCTAAATCGGGTCAACCGATCGCCAGACAAATGAATGCGCGTCGAGACAACGTTCCGCAAAAGACTAATCCGAAAGCCATATCGACAGACGATTATTTCAACAAAATTGAACGAAGATTAAAAAAATAAAGGGTAAAAAAATATGGGAACATCTCCAGGACTATTTTTCTGGCAGGATAAGTTAGGGAAAAACAATCCTCACACACTACAACTAACATGGCAAATCACGGGAGCTACGACAATTACTCCAATTCCCGTAGGAACCCCGGTTCTTACAACTTTTACAGCGATTGCAGCACAGACAACTATCGATAGCTTCCTTGGAACAACCAACGAGTTTTTGATAGCTCAGTTTGACGCTACTTCGATGGGAATTGATTCCTTTGGCGTTATTGTCGACATGAATGGTCAAGTCGATACTCTTTTTAGCGCAGACGCCTTTTTTGACGCTGGAACCTATGTTCCAAGGTCAGTCCCTGCTGTTGCAACGCTTACTAGCTCAAGCCTTACAACTCAGGCAGCTGTAGGAGCTAACGGAAACTTGGCCATGAGAGCGGTTTTAACAGGTCTTGACGCTGCTACCTCTGGCATTCTGTGCGTTAGATTTCACTTCCGATCCAAATAATCACAATAAAAAAAAAGAGGACGATAAAATATGTCACAAACAAGTAATGCGGACGTCTTACAGACATTCAAAAGAGTTTATGGCGATTTAACCAACTTGGTCGCTGATGATCAGCCATTAAGTAAATATATACCATTCAACATGAAACAAAAAGTCGGTGAAAAATACGTTGAAGCCGTAGTTTTAACCGCAGAAGTCGGATTTACATTATCCGATTCTAGTGACGCTTTCGAATTGAACCCAGCTGTTGCAGGGACAGTTAAACAGACTGAAGTAACTCCTTATATTTCAGTCCTCCCCTCTATTATTCCTTGGGGTGTGATGTCTAGGTCTGCAGGTGGAGGCGATGTAGCCTTTTTCGATGCGACAAAATATGTCGTTCGTAACAATTTGCGGTCCCACAATCGACTTCAAGAGGTTTTGAGACTTTATGGACGTTCTCCAAATTTACTTGGTGCAGTTTCTTACGCTTCGCAAGTATACCGGGGAGTAGCTTTCACAAACGGAACAGGAACACTTCCCAATACCCGGTTTGGAAGCATTGCATTTACAAACGGCGTAAATACCGCAAACAAGTATATCCTTTTTGCTCCTGGAGATTTTGCAGCTGGCATATGGTTAGGATTTGAGGGTGTTAAAATCCATCAAGTCAACTCCAGCGGCGTTATTGTAGCCTCTGGTAAATTAGTGGCCGTCGATTCTAAATACGGCGTCCTTAAAGTGGATTTCACTCCTGTTGCTGCTACTTCAGTGGGTTCCCATAGACTTTGCTTTGACGGTCAACAAGGCTCTGGTAAAGAATATTACGGGATTGAATATATCCTAAGAAGGACCGGAACTCTTTTCGGTGTTGACAATACTGCGTACTCACTTTGGTCTGCTAACCAATACGACTGTCTTAACAGCAAACTCACATTATCGAAGTTTCAAGAGGCTGTTGCTGATGCGGTGAACAAAGGGAATCTCGAAGGTGATCTCGACGTATGGCTAAATCCACGAAGCTGGGCAACAATTGCAAGCACTGAAGCTGGTCTTCGAGTTTACGACAATTCTTACAAGTCTAGCGAAGCTGCACAAGGGTTCGAATCTGTGACATTCTACACTCAGGCTGGTAAAGCGACATTCAGGCCGCACAGAATGATGAAAGAAGGGGTCGCCATGGCCCTTCATAGTCCATCATGGTCTCGATCGGGAAGTGCTGAAGTAAGTTTCCAAGTGCCTGGAATGAATCAGGACGTAATTTTCCCACTCCAAAATCAAGCAGGTTATGCGATTAGATCGTTCAGCGATCAATACATTTTCAACCACGAACCTGCAAAACAAATCATTTTCACTGGTATTAATGATGAAGCGGCGAGCTAAGGTTTGAACTGGTTTTTGCACTCCTTAAGTGATTTGCCTGTGGGAGACTTATTTCTCTCACAGGTATTTCCATCACACGCTAGAGGTTTTTTAAAATGCCAATAAGCAAACAGTGGCCAGGTGGTGCAAGTAATGCGACACCTACAACCTATTCCATACCTCTAAATAACGAGCTCAACTGGTTACAACTCAGTTCTTTTTTACAATCTCTTGCAGATTCAGCGCAGGGGACTACTTTTCAAAAGTGGAAAATAAGAACTATAACAGCTTCGCCTGATACTTTAATTGCTACAGCTGACTGTGTTTTAGCAGTTAACGTTGCTGGAGCTGCGAGTATAAATTTGCCAGCGGGTCAGGAAAAGCAAATATTTTTGATTTTAGACGCGTCTGGCGCAGCATCCACAAATAACATAACAATTACCCCAAATGGTGCTGAAACGATTCGAGGATTAGCGTCACTTGTTTTAAATAAAAATTATCAAGGTGTGATTCTTGCTTTTTCTGGCACAAATTGGAATGTTTTTGGCCCATTTGTATCCCCTGGCACAGTTACGGATGCAGATTTCGTTGGTCAGCTTTCAACAGCACATGGGGGAACTGGAGTTAATTCTACCGCTACTTTCCCTAGTTCTGGGACTGTTGCAGTAGTGCCTTCGGCAGGTGTCGTTAAAAGCAATGGGACAGTTTTAAGCACTTCCAATGTAAATTTAGCAACAGAAGTTTCAGGCATTTTGCCGAATGCCAATACGACGGCAACAGCTGTTAATACGGGAAGCATGATTGTTGCTCGGGATTCCTCAGGCAATTTTGCAGCTGGAACAATTATTGCCAGTTTAAGTGGAAATGCATCAACAGCCACAACGGCAGTTAACGTTTCTGGAACTGTAGCAATTGCAAATGGTGGCACAGGACAAACCACCCAACAGGCAGCTTTGAACGCTATTTCCGGAGCTACAACAGCTAACAGAGTTTTACGTGGTAATGGAACTAACGTAACTCTGTCACAAGTGGATTTAAGCACTGATACAACTGGGACACTAGCGATAGCTAATGGAGGCACTGGTCAAACAACAGCAAATAATGCTTTGAACGCACTTTTGCCGTCTCAAGGATCGAGTGCAAATAAATATTTAAAAACCGATGGGACCAATACTTCATGGGCTGCCGCAAGTGGTGGTGCAGGGGAAATAAACGCCATTCTTAACTCAAGTGGCGCTGATGGGACAACGGGATGGACTGGCACAACAGTAGTGAGTGGTAGTAACTCTCCCCTTAACCCTATTACGGCTACCGCCTTTAGTATCGCTAATTCGGCTACTACTGAGTCTAGTACTTCTGGGGGATACTATCCCTTTACAATGCCTTCAGCACTCCAAAACAGAAAGCTTAAAGTCGAATTCTTTTTTACTACTCCAGCCACAGACGTATATAGAGTTTCTGTATACAAATCGACAACCAGGGTTCCTTTAAGTACAGATTCCAGTAGTGTAACTACTTTGCCAGCTAGTGTGACGGGTGGAAAATTTACAGCTTATTTTGATAGTGACAATTCAACAAACTGGACTGTCAGCTTAACACGCACAAGCGGAACAACTGGGCCTTGTTATATTACAAATGTTATCGTCGGTCCTGGGATTCAGCCTCAAGGTGCTGTTGTAGGTGCTCCTATTTCTTGGACGCCAACGGGAAGTTGGACTTCAAACGTCACATACACGGGCGATTACCAAAGAATAGGAACGACTGGTCGGTTTCACGTAAAAATTGCTTTAAGCGGTGCCCCCAATGCAGCGACTTTAACAGTCAACATGCCGAGCGGTTTGACAATTGATAGCTCTTTGGTGAATACAGCTCTTGGTGTGAACGTTTTTGGGCAAGCGCAAGCAAACGCAAACGGCACTCCAATGACATTTCAAGTTGTTTCAAGTGGAAGTACTTCTTCTGTACAACCTTATTTTCAGACCACTGCTTCTGGAACTAGCTCTGCACAAAGCGGTGTGAGCAATACCGTTCCAATTTCTTGGACAACTCCGTCTACAATTGATTTGTATTGGACGGTTCCTGTTTCTGAATGGGCTGCTAGCGGCGTTGTTCAGCTGGCTCAAAATGATGTGGAGTTTTCAAGTAACAGTGGAAGTGCTGGAACATCGGCTAGCCAAACTTATTCAACAGGTATGGTCTATGGACCTTCTGGAAGTAATATCGTTGCCGTAAATTCTACAACAGGTGGTTACTCTGTTACGAAATATTTAGTAAAGTGGGCGACACCACAACAGACCGGTGACCAAATTATAGTAGAAGTTCAAGAATCAGGCGAAGTAGGTTGGAAACCAGTTAATACCTCTAAATACCAACCTGTTATTTTAGCAGGTGGTCGTAGATTCGGTATCGAATTAGAATCAAGTGCCGACCCATATTCTTGTTACGTCAGTTTTGGAAACTCAGGAGCTTATACATCCTCAACCATCTACGATGCGAACGGAGCTCCATGGTCAGGGGAAACAGGTACCAAATTTCGGGTAAGGAAATCCTCAGCCGGTGCGTCTGTTGGGTTTGGTATCGTCGTTCCGGGGACATCAAGCGGGCTTGTTAGTGCATCAGGCTTGCCGGGGAATACTACTGGGAACGCTATCGCTACCGGTTATGTTGGTGAGTTTTTTGGATCTGAGGCTACTGGAACGAATGGCTCGGGATATAGAACATCTACAACAACAGCAGCAACTACTACGACAGCTGCTTTAATATCTTTATCCCTAAATAAAGGTGCTTATTTAGTTGGCGGCAATATTTTGCAACTAAAAGCTGCTAACACAAATAATGACAAAGTATATGGAAATTTAAGAATAGGTGGAACCGCTGTTAGTCCAAATAACTATCTACAATCTAATATAACAAATATAAGTGGTGGTTCTATGGCTTTGCATTTTACCATGCCAATTAGAATTACAGCTGATTCTGTGACTGTAGATGTTTATATGAACACTTTGACAAATAACGCGGATCAGGGGTTCAATTTTATGTATGCAATCAGAATAGCTTAGGAAAACAATGGATTATATTACTTATATTACTTATGACGATCTAGAAAAAATGTTAAAATTGTAAATTACAAAATGGAGAAAAATTATGCACGGTGAAATGATGGATAACGCAAAAATGAAGGCTTTGCGCCAATTAATCAAAGAGATGTTCGCTAAGGAAAACATGGGGGAAGAGGATGAGGATATCGACGTAAAACATGCACTTCACGAAGCCATGGAAACTCCAGAAGAAGAAGTTGCGGAACATTTAGGTGGAATTACAGAGGAAGAAGAACACGAAGAAGACGAGGATAAAACTGTTCAAGACATGATGAGAGAATTTATGGCAAAATCTAAGAAATCTCCCATCGCTGGTAAAACAAAAGCGGTAATTTTAGCCTCAGAATCAGGTCCTCAAAAAAAGGGTATGATGAATAAAATGGGTTACAAATGATTACGAGCGAGTCATTGCTTGCCGCCGTGAAAAGATCAACTACCGTTCCCTCGAGGCAAAGCTTACTTGAGGACGCGGATATGTTGGCCTTTGCCGACGAGAAAATAGCAAGCCGCATGGTCCCTTTGATCGAAAGTTTCGATACAGATTTTTTTGTGCGGAAGGATGAAATTCCTTTAGTTGGAGGAATGCAATTTTATGATGTTCCATATAGATCCGTCGCGCGAGGTTTAAGAGATATACAGCTAAAGGACGGTCAAGGAGCTCTCAGAAGTCTTCCACTCATTGCTTTAGAAGACCAAGTTTATTTTACAATGTCCTCTGATATTTCCGGATTCTATTTCGAAGGCGACCGCATCAAATTACTACCCACGGTTCCAACAAATACTACCTATATGTCCCTGGTATTATGGTGGAGGCTTGCGCCTTCTAAACTTATGCTTGCAGCTGATGCCGGAACAGTTACCAGTGTTGCTTATGATGTCAGTGGGTATGACGAAGTTACTCTAGCAAGTGTTCCAAGTTTTGTGACGGGATCGACAGATATCGATTTTGTGAAAAAAAAATCAGGATCTAGTATTTTAGATTTCGACAAAACGGTGCAAGCGATCGTAGGAACAACTCTAAAATTTACAGCTGGAGATGTGCCAACCAATTTGAGCGTGGGAGATTATGTTTGCCCTCCCGAATATTCTCCAGTTTTAAATAATATGCCAAACGAGGCTATAGCTTTAATAAAATCCCACGTATGCCAAGCCATTCTCGAAGCGGTAGGAGATTTTGACGCGGCTGATCGCTTTGCAAAAGTTAATATTCCTGCAGAGGAGAAGGATTTTAAATCCATTATGAGCCCTCGAATCGACGGAGAACCAGTGGTCGTCATTCATCGGCGAAGTCTAGTGAGAGGCAACAAATTTAGCCAAAGACGTTGGATTGGGCCCCCATGAGCTACAGCTATTCAGAAATTAGGCAGTTTCGCGGACGTTATGTTCAGCGTAACTCATTTGAAGTGCCAGACGGAGCGCTTGAGACCGCTCTGAATTTAACTGTAGGAAATGATTTTATATTAGGAAAAAGAAGGGGGTTTTATCAATATTACCTCCCTGGCAGTGGAACATTAAAAAAACTTAAAAAATATGAAAATCGATTAATAGCAGTATATGATACTAAGATTTCTTATTATACAAACTCTGGCATAGCACCCAATGAAGTAGGCACTGAAACTGCTTTAAGCAATGAAACTGGATTAACTTGGTCCGTGAGCTCCTCTCGCGTGCCACGAATGGCAGAAAGTAACCAGAATTTATATGTGACCACCGATGCTGGCGTTATCAAATTGACAGCTTACAACAGTAGTGTGCAAGCTGTAGGGTCGCCGAGTGGCGAGGATATCAGCGCCACTTTTTACCCTGGCAAACCTGCAAGCTTTTTCCTTGCAGATAAAGTTTTAGGATACCGAATCGTCTTTGGGCGCCAAGATGAAAACGAAAATACAATTCTCGGAGCTCCCAGCGATGTAGCTGCAATTAGCAATCCCGTCGTCGAAAATTGTTCGTATTCTAGCACTGGTTCGGGACCATGGACGGTTACAGTTACAAGCACGGCTCACGGGCTTTTGACAGGGACCTACATACGCACTTTTGACAGTATTCACGCATCTGCAAATGGTGAGTTTCAAATTACGGTTACGGGGGCTAATACTTTTACTTATGTAGTCACCTCGGCGGATCCAAAAACTCATACCTTAAGCTATTGTTATGCTGAGAGTGTTCTTGTATCGGCTTCAGTGCCAGAGGATTGCGCGAGTACTTCACAAAATTGGTTTTTGCAGCTTTATAGATCCGGGCAGTATGATATCGCTGCGGATATTTATAGTGATTACCGTCTTATTTTACAAAGGGCTCTGACTGCTACAGAAATAGCAAATAATGTCGTCTATATTTTAGATGATACTGAAGAAACACTGCGAGGCGCTGACCTCTATACGAACGAAAATAGTGCAGAAGGCGAATTTCAAGCAAATGCTCGGCCTCCAAAACCAGCTGATATTGCTGTATTTAAAAACTACATGCTTTATGCCAATTGCCAGGTGCGTCCTGTTTTAGAATTCTCTTTGGTCGATCCTACAAAAATAAATGCTGGGGACACTATCACGATTCGAGTAACCGAAGGCGTGAGCACCACCGAGGAAATCTATGTTGCACGCGAAGGCGCTGCAAATAAACTGCTTTACTCTCAAACTATCACTGGAACGAACCCATTTACGATTACTTCAGACGGACATGGATTTAGCAACGGAGATATCGTCTATTTTTCAAATATTTTAGGCGGAAGTTATGCAAATCAAACAGCGACAGTGGGGAGTGTAGCCACAAATACTTTCCAAGTCACATTCACTGGCACGGGGACGCCTACAAGCCTTTGGTTTGAGGGGATTTCGAATGGAACCAATCCCATTTTTCGTCTGAATAAAACATCAACCTCGTTTGCCACACAATTACAGGAAACAGCGCAAGGACTTATAAAGGCAATAAGTAGGCGCGCTTCTGGCAAATTATATGGTCGGTATTTGAGCGATTTTAGCGAGGTTCCAGGACAGATTGGCGTTTTAGCACGAGCCTTTTACGATAAAATAGACATAAAAGTTTCTTCGGCTACGACGGGAACAGCGTTTGAACCCATTTTGCCAACAGCTTATGGTAATGTTTTCGCGACTGGTTCCACAGAAAAAAATCGGCTTTACATTTCAAAACTTAGAGAACCTGAAGCGGTCCCACTGCTGCAGTATCTATCTGTTGGAAGTGAAAACTCCGACATATACCGCATCGCAGCTTTGAGGGATTCGGTGATAATCCTCAAAGAGGACGGAGTTTATCGTCTTTCTGGCGATGATCCGACTAATTTTGTCGTAACCATTTTAGATTCGACTGTGATTTTGGGTTGGCCGGACAGTGTTGACGTAATAAATAATCAAGTCGCAGCGCTTACGAACACCGGTGTCGTATTAATATCAGAAACAGCTGTAAATATTATTTCAAGGAAAATAGAGGAAGATATTCGTCCGATCCTGGGGAGAGCATCGGATCTTGCTCATGGTGTGACTTACGAGAGTGAGCGAATTTATCTTTTAACTGCTACGCTGCCAAATGAACCTACGTTAGCAGTATGTCACGTCTATAACACGCTTACAGACGAATGGACCACTTGGGATAAACTTTTTATTGCCGGGGTTGTAGGACCTAGCGACACACTTTATCAAATTACGACCGATAATAGGATTTTGAAAGAACGCAAAAGTCAGACGAAAGTAGATTTCGCGGACCAAAATTATCCCACAACAATAACCGCGATTTCAGGAGACACGATCACTTTTACCGTCCCCTCTGGAATCATACCAGAGCGCAGCGATATGCTCGTATATGGCGGAAATCTTAACCGATTAGAAACGACTCCGATTGTTGTAGGTCTGAATACGTATCAAGGCAATTTTGAAGTTGCCTCAACCTGGAATGTTGGGGACAGTCCAACCCTCTATAAAAAAATATTCAGCCGCATCATCACTTCTCCCTTTCATGCCGGGCAGGTGGGAAGGATGAAGCAGTTTGCTCAGATGCAGATTCATACTCGAAATGGCGCATTTACAGCGGCAAAAATCTATTTTATTGGCGACGGATTTTTAGGAAGTAGTGAAGTGGATTGGGTTGCAATTAATAGGAGACTTGGATTTGGATATTTTCCATTCGGTTTTGACTTTTTTGGTCAAAGCTACGGCCTTAATTTGCAAACGGGAACCTTAGCTGGTCCTATCTGCAGGATTTACGTTCCAATCCAACAGCAACGCAACACTTATATTCAAGCAGTTATTGAGCACGAGCACGCTGGCGAATCTATCGAATTACAAAGCATAGACTGGGCCATGAGAGCATACGGTGAAAGGGTTACAAAATGAAGAATGAATTTTGGCTGATTGAACCAGCCGAAAAAGTCGTAAGACAAATGGCCCGGGTCCATAACGAATGGGGTATATATTCGACCTCGCCTTTTCGCACTGCTTGGATTAGAAACGTACTCGCGTACTACTCACCTGTATTGCATCCTGGTTCTTGGGACACAAGTTTGGTTTTCGAGGGTGTTCAAGGTGAGCTAGTACGTATGTATACGCCTCAAGCCCGTTCGATGACCCAACAGCTAACGACCATTGTGACTAAAAATCCCATTTCGGCTAAATGCATGGCTGAGGTGATGGATAATCGCATTATGGACGTTTTAAAGTTGGGGAATGCTGTAACTTCGCAAATTGTCGAAAGCCAACGCCTTGATCACAAAAAAAAGCAACTTGTCGAGTGCGCTATAGTATCAGGAATCGCCTTCACCTATACGCGCATGCGCACGGACCGGGGAGAAAAAGAACCCATTTTGGATGAAAATGGGGCCGTTATATACGATGGACAAATTGATATTACTGTTCATACTCCTTTTGATGTCTATTATGACAGTACGATTCCCACCTGGGACGATATTCCTTGGGTTGAAGTGCGCACGATTAAAAGTAGGTGGGATTTAATAGCACAATTTCCAGAGCTCACTGATGAAATTTTAGCGATTCCTTCTGTTGCTCAGGTGGCCGGTGTCAAAAGCTGGTTTGAACGTGTGACGCAAAACGACGACATGATTTACGTTTGGGAGCTCTATGTAAAGCCCTGCGCCTCGATTCCAAAGGGGAGGATGTTGTTTTATGCTGGAGAAAAGTGTGTTTTTTATGATGATGTGAATGCTTACAAGTGTATCCCTATTGAACCAATGATACCTGAGCAAGTCATGGGGACGACGTTGGGATATCCTCAATTTACGAATTTGATGGCTTGCCAGGAGATGTTCGATAACACTATTTCCGCTCAAGCCACAAATATATCGAGTTTTGCAGTACAAAACATTGCAATGCCTCGCAGCGCAAACGTGAATGTTCAAGAAATTGCGGGGATGAGATTCTGTTATTATACGCCTCAAAACGTGCCAGGAGGCGGAAAACCTGAACCTCTTAATCTGATGTCTAGTAGTCCGGAAAATTTTAAATTTGCGGATTACATGGAAAATCAGATGATGAAAATGAGCAATTTGAATGCCGCTTTAAGAGGTACGCCTCAACCTGGAGTTACTTCAGGGGTAGCTATTGCAACCCTTTCAGCAAATGCGATTGAATTCACAACATCCATTCAATCTGCGATGAACGATTGCCTGTCTCGTACTTTAAAACACGCAATTAACTGTTTGACGAAATTTGGCTCTAACATCGAGCGATATGTCATGATGTCTGGGACAAATGATCAACTTGTTCCCAAAAATTATACGGGAGACGATTTAAAAAATATTGCCGGTATTAGAATCTCAATGCAAAACCCTCTAATGCAGACGGTAGCTGGTCGGCTTGAAATTGCGGAAAAACTCTTACAAATGCCTCGCGACATGTGGGGACAGTATGTGAGTATTTTAGAAGGTCAGCCACTTTCCAAACTTACAAACGATGAATTAAGCGAAGATGATCTTATTGAAGCTGAAAACGAAGAGTTAAGCAAAGGGAATCAGGTCCCCAGTTTGATTACCGACGATCATGCGAAACATATTAAAAAGCATGCTGCGAGTTTGAACGATCCGAGAATCAGGCTACAAGGCGAATACAACCAAATTTTCCTAGATCATATACAAGAGCATTACCGTTTAGCACTTGAACAGGATCCTGGGCTAACAGCTATGATTCGAACTGGGAAAATGCCAGAAGGCGGACTAATGCAAGGGCCACCTCCTCAACAACCGCCTGTTCCTGGCAGTATACCGCCAAACCAAAGACCAACAGGCATGCCTACAACGGAAGTAGCGGAACCAGCGCCAGACATGCTCGAAAATCAAAGAGGGTAATTTATGGCTTATGCGTTTGAAAAAATCCAAAATATCCTAGACCCGAATAAAAAGAATATTTTTGCCGAGGCTCAAGATGGGCAAACGGGTCCTGAAAATTTGGACACGGCGCAGGATACGCTTAAGACCGAAGCGAGCGGAGATATTTCCTCGAGCGGCCCGAAAAATACCAATTTACAACCTGCATCGCAATCTGACGCTCAAGCCGCTAGAAGTATTGGAGCGACACAGAGAGCATTTGAGGCAAGCAAACAGGCTTCACCTGCTAATATCAGCGCACCACTTTCTAGAGTGAGTGAAAAACTAGGTCAAGCTTCCCAAAATTTACAAGAGGAGGCTAACCAGTTTTTAACGGGTGAAAAGGCAAAACAAGTCTACGATGTTTCAAGGGAAGAAATAGGAAAGGCTATAGGCGGTGAAAAGGAAGCTGGAGCTAAAGTTTCGCAAACCATGGGGATGAGTGCTCCTCGGGCTGTTCAAAGTTTTGCTCCTAAAACTGATTACACTGTTGAGGATATCGAAAATTTCCAAAGCACACCTGGGCTTTCCAGGTATTTAAGAGGGCAGTATGGACCTAGTTATACAGCGGGTGCAGCTGCTTTTGATGTGCAGCGCCTTAGGTCTTCTCCAGAGTTTCAAAAATCTGTAAGTGCGTTGCAGAGTGAACAAAACAGGCTGAATGAATTAGCCAAGGGGTATCTCGCTCAAGATACGGGTCTTGAAGCCCAAGCGAGACAATATGGAACTGAAAATCTCGCGGCATCACAAAAAGCCATCAAAGAATATCTCGGCGGAGCTCAAAGCAGTTTAGAAGCTGAAAACGAAGCTGAATATCAAGCTTATTTGCAAAAACTCAAGGAGATGGAAGATCCTCAAAGCGCTGCTAGAAAAGCACTTGCTGCACAATCTCAAGGTGATATCAACAAGCGGATTGAAGAAGTTATTGCGATGCGGCCAGAGTTAGCGAAATATTTGACGCCTCAAAACCTGGCAGCTTTTGGCATGACTCCTGAACAATTTATTGATGTTGCTTCAAAAGAAGGGATTTCTTCTCAAAGTTTTTATAACCCTGAAGAGGCCGCAAGATTTAATAGAATTATGGGATTTTTGGGAACAGGAGGCCAAGCCAAAATGCCTGGCACTATGCCAGGTCCAGCTGGAACATTTAACGTCGAAAAATTCGCGACCACTGCAGCGCAAAAAGCTGAAGCAGCAAACGTGGCTGCCGATATTCAGGCGCGAAAAACGATTGAAGCTGCGCTCAACAGGGCGAGAACATCTCGCGATCTAGCGGCGAAACAATACGCAAGGCTACCAGAAGAATTGCAACAGATTGCAGGTCAGGCGCGAGAGGCCTTGGGTCAAGGTCCTATAGATGCGCAGATTGTGGATCCAAACGCCTTTTTCAAGGCTGGTGCAGTTTCCGGCAGTGAGTTAGATTATTTATATCCAGAGGATGTTGCAGCTGTAAACGCTGCTTATGAGGAACTGATGGACCCTCGAAGACTTGAGGCAGGTAAGCTTCTGGGTCAATCGCGATATAGTTTTGATACCGAAGGATATAAAAACGCAGTTAGACAAGCCCTCGCTCAAAGGGCAGGTATGCCAGAAACTCAATCCCAAGGTTCAAGGCATTTTACTCCAGCCGAAAAAGCGGCGATGCAAGCAATTCAAGAAACTCCTGGTAACTTGATACAAACAGGCGCACAAATCGCAAGCGATATCGAACAATTCCCTGGCGCTTTAGGAAAAGCAGTCAAAAAAATTCCAAAATTTAAAAAATGAGGGTTTTTAAAAAATGGATCCAATCACCATTTCAATCGCTGCCGCAGCTGGTAGTCAGGCTTTAGGTAGCCTTGTTAACCTTTACAACGCTGAAAAGGCGCGTGGTGCTGATCGAAAACGTTTAAAAGAAATAAGAGCTCTTTTTGAAAAAATCAAACCACCAGATTATGATGTTTCCATTGATGCTCCTCCTCAATACCACCGTGAAGTTTTGGCACAACCGCGCTATTCAGACCCTATGCAAGCGCCAGATTTCGATATTTCGAAACTAACTCCTGAAGACTTAAAATTAGTAGGTAAATATACTCCCGAAATCGCACCATACATTGCGGAGGCCGCTCCTGAACTGGTAAAGAAATCTACGGAAGCGATGAAAGGGCGTGAGGCCCAACAAAAAGCGTTAGAACGCTATATGAAAATGGGAGAAACAGGAGATGATGCAATATCTGCGCAAGCTAGTTTTATGGCTCGCCAACAGGCTGCAGCTGATACCAGAGCGCGGCAACAGGCTTTGGAACAGAGTTTTGCGCGTCGCGGACAACTCGGCAGTGGAATGCAATTTGCTGGCGGATTGCAAGCGGGTCAAGCGGCTGGTAATACGCAAGCTTTAGCGCAAATGCAAGCAGCTTCGGACGCTCAAAGAAGGCGTCTAGAGGCTTTATCGAGTGGAGCGGCGTTGGGAGGCCAAATTTATGGCCAGGAAATGGATTTAGCTTCGCAAAACGCGGCGATGATCAACGATTTCAACCGTCGAATGGCCCAAAGTCGCCAAGCTTACGAAGCGCAAAGGGCAGGAGCTCTGAACGAGGCGCAAAGATATAATCTCGGGATGGAACAAGATATTGCGAACGCAAATGCGGCAGCTCGTAATCGCGCTGCCGAAATGAATTTGCAACGTTCTGATCAGCTTGCTCGTTATCGTGGCGATTGGCAACGCGGTGAGCGTGACAGGATTGACCAATTAGCCTCCCAGGAATACAGAAACCGCGTTTCTGAGCGTGATTACCAAAACCGCCTGGCAGAATCAGACGCAAATTGGAGATTGCAACAAAGGGCCATTTCCAACCGTTTAAAGTCAGACCAATATAACGATGCGATGCGTCAAGCTGCTGGTATGAGTGGAGTGTATGGAATGGAACGCGAAGCTGCCAGAGAAAGAGATAGAGACCGCGCTCAAGCTATGCAAGGTTTTGCTAATATTGGAAGCTCAGTAGCTCAAGGGTATGGAGCTAGAAATCAATGGGCCGCAAATCAAGCTGCAGAAGACGCGCGGTATACTAGCATGTCAGATGAAGAACGCAGAAAACGCCGCGAACAATATTATTCAGGAGATTATTGATATGGGACCTCTTGAAAATGATGATGAGTTAACTCAAGACGAAATTGATCAACTTATGGGATTGCGCGCTCCGCAAAATAATATTATGATGGGCGCATCACAAGCCACAGTAATTCCGAAGACGACGAATGAATCATTGACGGGAAAAAACGCTGCTTCCGTCAATGATTCAACCTATGATATTAATCCGACAATTCGCGATTATTTGATAAGGTCTTTAAAAAGTCAAACAAGGACCCCCCAACCTGATTTATCAAGTAGTGCTATGCTTAGAGGGATTGCTGGAGGAGCGGCGCAAATAGGAACGGTCCACGGAGGGACCCCTAGCGCTCAACCCTTTATTGAATCATCTAGAGAAATAGATCGAGCAATGTTGGCGCAAGCGCCTAAGCCGCAAACCTTTGACCCAAGAGTTTTACAGTATTTACAAAAGCAACAACCAGCGCAAAAAGCGCCACAATACCGTAAAATTGGGCAAACTCAGGATGGGCGTTTTATCTATGCAGATGAGCAAGGGCGCGAGATAGTAGGGTCCAATCGCGGATATCTCAAACCAGAAAAACCAGCGCAAGAACCTAAAAATATTTTTGAACAAAAACGCGAAGAAACTGCGGCAAAAAGTTACGACGAAGAAAAAGAATTGATGATAGATAATAAGATTTCGATTGATAATTTAAATAACATCAAAAACATGATCGGACAATTAGAAGAACCTAGTACCATGGGTAAAATGGCTCGTTCTGTCGTCGGAAAGGGTTCGGCTCAAGCTACATTTTACCCGAAGGAAGCTGAAATACAGATGCTCCTTAACGATGAAATTTTAAAGTTAGCTGAACGCCTGAAAGGGACCACGTCGGACAAGGATATCGAATTTTTAAAAAGCACAACGTTTGATCCCATGCAATCGAAGGAAGTGAATCAAAAGATACTTCAGAATAAAATTGATAAATTAAATCAAATTCAAAAAAATCTGCAAGAAAAGCATAGTTATATTGAAAAAACGGGAACCATTCGAGGATTCAAACCTGGGCAAATGCCAGCCGGTGAATCAAAAAAATTCAATTGGGAATCCCCATAATTAAAGGTGGATTATGAACATTTACCGCGTAAGAAATAAAGAAGGCGATGAACGAAAGGTTCAAGAGGATTTTATACAAGAGGCCGCAAAGGACGGTTATTATCCTGTCGTGCAACGCGGTGCAGACATAAGAACAGCGCCATTTGAGAATCTTAAAGATGCAAGCCAAGACGGCTATAATCCTATCATCGAAAATCAAAAAAGTGCAGAACCCCCACGCTTTGCCGAGGAGGCGCCGGCTCGCGCTTGGGGGGAATTGGGCCAAGCATTCGGGACCGTGTTAAAACCTTTCGGTGAAATTTCGGAAACAATAGATCGATATGTTGGCGCACCAATACGGGCAGGTATTGGGAAAACGATCGAAGAAAGAGAAGAGTACGAAAAAAAAGGGGGTGTAGCACCCTTTTTCTCAACCGAAGCTCTGAGCGCTGCGGCTCAACAATTTGGCGAGGATCCGAGAAAAGCGCCTACATACAGTCAACTCGCTGGAAAATATGGAGTGAGTAAGGAAAAAACAATCCCAAGTCCTTATCTCAAGGGATTTGGAACGCCTCAAGCACGATTTGAGTTTGGGGAAAAAATCAGTCCAGCTGACATCGCCGGAACAGCTGTTGGTGCTCTGGCAGACCCTTCGGATATTGTAATAGGTAAAACCTTAGGATATGCCGGTAAAGCCCTAAGGGGTGGTGTATCAAGTTTGAATAAAAACATTTTGCATGGTTCAATTTTACAAACTAGACCTGAAATTTATGAAGCCTACAAAGCTAGATTTCCTCAATTAATGAACAGAGTTTACAACCCGGATGATTTGAAAAATTTGGGTGCTGATGTTTTTGAGACTGTTGACGCGCAAAAACAAAAATTATCCGGCCTGGAAGTAGAAGCGCGGAGTTTGGATGAAAATCTTAAAAATATTAGAAATCAAGCACAAACATCTTTTAAACCGTCTAGGATATCGAGCCAAGTGGATCCTGTAGAAATGTCCAAGACTGTGAATGTTTTGATAAAAAAAGATTTGGCCAAATTAAGAGAAATGGGTGCGGAAGCTGATAATATCTTGCGAGATTTAAACATTACAGCACCCAAGCGCGATTTAAAAAATATCCTTTTAAAAGCCTCAGAAGAAATCAGTCCCATAAATCCATTTTGGAAGGCTCAACAGCAAAAGTTAATAGACGTAGCCAATACTGTTGACACTGCTTATGGGCCATATTTATCCGGCCCTCAATTAAGAGAATATGTCCAAGGTCTCGACGAAATGATCAATTGGCGGCCAGCTTTGGGCGCAAAGGAAGAGCCCTTCCAAGCTAAGTTAAAACAGGTTCGTGGAAGAATTCAAGAATCGCTCAAAAATACAGCTGAAACTTCAAGCAATATGCCGGGAGATTATCGTAAAAAAATTGACGAAATGTTCAAATTAATTGATGCGAAAAATTCTGTGCAGCATTATTTTTCGGATCCAGAAACTAGTTTGGGCACAATTAAAAGATTAATGGATCCTAACAATATTGCAGAAAATAAAATTATTATCGATCGAATCAAAAATTACGCTGATTTGTCGCAAAACAGTCAATTATCTGAAATTATGGATGAATTACAAAACATATCAGCTCAGTTTGATGAATTCAATTTGGACAGAGATAAATTTTTAAAAGAAAACGATCCTCAATATAGAGAAACATCAGATAAAAAAACCGACCTGGAATTACAAATACAAGGGCAAAAGGACCGTTTAAAAAGCGTCAAAAACATTACAAGTGAGGGACGCGCTGAGGACATGCTCAAAAATGTAGGTATGTTTCATGGTGGGAAAACCGATTATATCAATCAAATAAAAGCAGCTGAAGATCTAGCTGCAGAGGGTTCGAAAAACGCAGATTATATTGATCAAGCTAAAGATATTGGGATTCTCGCAGATTTTGAAAAGGAAAGGGCCCCCACGGGGTTTTTAAGTGGTGCGGTAGGCATGGGGTCTACAGCTGTTGGACTTGGCGCTGGAAGTGCTGTTGGTTCTCCATTTTTAGGCGCAGCTGTTGGAGGAATGTTGGGTCCTGGTATTTCTAGCGGCCTTATAAAAAAGGGTGGGAAAATATCTCGCGCACTTTTAAATAAGCAATTTGGAGCTCAACAGGCGCTTAAAACTGCCAGGGAAAAATTTTTGAACCCTAGGGGGTCGTTTGCGCCCTATGCAAATATGTTGAAAAATACGTTAAAAGTTACTGAACAAAGCTTTCCCGTGTATCATCAATTACTTTATAATACAGACGAAAACTATAGAAACGCATTATCGGAGGAATAAAAATATTATGGCAAAAACAGCCGTTTTACTCGGAACACAAGACGCAGCGGCAGACGCATATAGTGTCAGCTTGGATTTAGGCGATTTACAGTGTGGAAGTTTCCTTGTGGGATTTAGTGGAGGTGCAGGAAATTTAGCTGGAACACTCTATTTACAAGGCAGCGTCGATAATGTGATTTTTTTTGATTATCCGAACGCTGATCAAGCTGTAACGGCGAGCACGGGACATATTTGGGATTTAAACCCTACGGGAGTAAGATATTTTAGAGTATTTTGGGATTATACTTCTGGAACGGGGAATATTACAGTGACCTCCTATCTTAAGGAAGCCAAATAATGACTTATATTGTAATCCCAACTAGTGGAGGTGGCGGAGGTGGCGGCGGTGGTGGAGATGTAAATATTCACGACGCCGTAGGCAACAATTTGACGAGCCAGGTGAATGGCACTCAAAGAGCCTTAGACGTAGGCGTTAACGTTGCCGGAGTGCAGATCGACCCTCGGGCAATTAGAGCACTCACTGCCTCAGATGTTATCAGCGCAAACATTCGCATGGATGTTTCAGGGACGCCAACAGCAATTCCTGGAAACTCTTTAGGACTTCTTACTTCAACACCATATGCGACCTACATTGGCACTATGACAGCGCCTACGACAGGCGTCATTATTTCATCGATTGATTGTGCAAATTACCGTTTTGTTACTTTTGAAGCACGTATGTCCGTGGGCACTTTTACAGCGCAAATTCAAGGCTCTAACGATGGGATAAACTGGTCAAACCATCCGTTTGGATCCTTTACCCCGAACGCTGTAGTAAACACGACAACAAACGTCAGTGGTATTTACTCAGCTCAAATTAATTCACGATATTTACGCTGGAACGTGAGCGCAATTGCTACTGGAACTTTAACGGTAACCGCAATAGTTTCTGATAATACTAGAACAGATTACGGTGGGCGGTATGTTTCTATAATAGGCACTCCAGCTACAAGCACTTTTTTCGCAGGTCGAACAAGAGCATTTTTTGGCCGTTTGGACGCGTCTACTTCTAATATAACGAATGCCGCATATACCCAAATTGTTGCCTCAACTGCTGCTGGTACGGCAAATTTATGGATTAGCAACAGCACGGGACAACCGTTAGTTCTTGCTACGGGTGCAGCCGGTTCGGAAACTGATCAAATATATATCCCCAACGGTGGGTGGTCTTACCCTGTCAACCTAGCTATTTCGGCCTCAGTTAGAATATCTCTCAAGTCCCTGAATACAACAGCGTCCACGGGTGAAGTTATATTGCAGGGAATGGCATAAAAAATATCAACGGAGAAAAAAAATGAGTGACGATGAAATAGAAACATTGAAACAACTTGCAAGAAATTTAGGCGCAAAAAGATTAGAAATTAACGGGGAAATTATTATTTTTGACCAAAATTATGGGATTGTTTCACCTGATAATTAAGTGTATTCTTTGAATCCGGTAATTTTTTTTTAGGTAAGAAATGTCAGATAAAAAACGTCAACAGCCGACTTTCTCGACAGTCGGAAAAGAACAAAAACATATCGTTGCGATGCCAGAAAAATTGAGGGTTGAAATGCCAGAGATAAATTTCAATCCTCAATTTTCCCCCCAATTTTCCCCAGAATTTAAGCCTATCCTTACGCTCGAACCTCAATATGAAATAAAGGTTGAGCCCGCCCATTTCTCCGCGATAATAGAGCCGACCACGATTCATGTTAAAAGTCCAGACGTGCATAATATAGTTCAAACGCCGGAAATTCATAATCACATTACAAACCCTGAAATTAAGGTGAATCCAACGCCTTTTGATGTCCAAGTGCATCCCGTTTTCGAACCTCATTATCAGAATATAAATCACAATATTATTGAAATAAAATACTGGAAAATTGGATTATTTTTAATTTTATGCGCAATAATTTTTGGGTGTATGATGATAGGATATTTGCATTATTTGGGGCAATATGTCGATTAATCGAAATCCAAACCTTCTTTTCCCTCCGTTCCTTGCAGCTATGCAAGAGTGTCTGGGAAAAGCACAAAAAGCTGGTCACAATATAAAGATATTTGAAGGGTTTAGGTCTGCAAAGCGACAGGACATACTTTTTGATCAAGGCAGAAAAACCCCAGGGCAAATTATAACTCATGCTCGAGGTGGGTGGTCGTTTCACCAATATGGAGTGGCAGCCGACATTGGGCTTTGGAAAGACGAAAGATGGTCCTGGGATTTTAATCCCGAATTAATTGCTAAGTATTTTGAACACCCGAAAATTACTTGGGGGGGAACAAACGACGGGCCACATTATCAATTATCAAAATTGCCGCGTATAACCGACGTAAAGCAAATAGTCGAAAAATCGACAATTTTGGATTTTTGGGACAGTCTAAAAGATTAATTATCTTTTTGGTATGTGTTTCATTGCCCAATCGAGATACGCTAAAGCGTGCTTTTGTGCGTTTTTTGCGCGAAAAAAAAAATGAGGAACATCATTTAAGATGTCCCCCGTCTCAAGAGTTAGATTTGCATATGCTATCAGTTCGCGGAGAGGAACGCGCATTCGTGCAAAGTCTAATACATCACACCAATAATAATTACGAATCAAGGTTTTTCTACAAAATTCGTATTTTTCATTTTCCCTTTGATCAAATCGCGAATAATCTGAGAACGTGTTTTTTCCTGTATTTTCGCCATCCGTTCCAGCCATTTTACGTAATTTTTTGAAAGTCTTAAGGTGACTACTTCTAACCTTTCCATTTTTAATATCCCCTCGTTTTTTGACCACTGACCCCACTCCCATTTTTTTTATGGTTTTTAGGTGAGGTCAATTTTTGGTTCGACCTCCGAGATTAAAAACTTTTCCAAATCTTGGTCGTTAAGAGATAAAATCTCGTCCTTCGATTTAGGTAAAGAGATACCCTTTTTTTCAGCTAAAGTTAGATATTTGAGCATTATATCACGGGACTTTTTCTTTTCCATAGATTCTCGCTCTTGCTCTTGAGCTATTCCAGCATCTGCCAGGGCTTCGCGGTAAGGTGTTTTGAGGGTGTATTCCTCATTATCGATTTTTAGCGCTTTATGTAGTTCACAATCTGGGTCCATGGGGAGCGTTTTAAAAATCCGTCTTATAACCGTCTTTTTTGCCATTTCGGCAAAATCGTTGCGCCAAGGACCACTGTTACCCAAAGGTGACTTGAATTTTATTTCGTTGATTTGGTCCTTTGTCATCATAGCGAATTTTTTTGAGCCATTGGACATCTCAACCCAAGCATATACATGCGTTATATGCTCGTCTTTAGTCGAAATCTCGCCCATAGGTTTATGTTTCACTTCCCAATTCCCATTAACGTTTGCCACGTCAAATTCCTGCCCTTGATAGACGACATAGGCATTCACGTCTCGAATTAAATTACTTCGATGCGCAAGGAAAATAAGGCCTCGGTAGCCAATTACCATCGTGCAAATGCCCTTAAAGGGGACAAGATGGGCGTGACCAATTGTTTTAGAAAGGCATAACCCGAGCTCTGCAGCGCTGCAGACGCTTAGGAAAAAACTCTCAACGCTCGTAGTCGAAAGTAGTTTGGCGCTCTCAAAAAAAGCGGTTCTCAAAGAAGATTCGAATTTTTCTCTTTTGCAATACCCTGGTATTTTTTTAAAAACTGATTCCTTTTTTGCGTCGAAATACGCAAGATGGGGGAATGGCGAGATGTGTTTAAGGTCAGACATTTTTTACTCTCCTATTTTTTCTTGGAAAACAATTCTTGTATTTTGCGTTTTAGATACCAGTTTCTCGAGCTCAACAGGGAGCTCTCCTTCAGCTAAAGCCTCCTTAATTTCATTTTTTTTCCAGGTATATATAATTTGACGTTTCACAAAATTTTCAAAATTAAGGAAATAATCAGCGGACGCATCGTCTTTTATTTCGATTGTTGGCGGATTCTTTCGAGTGGCTATAATCCATTTTTTTCCTGGTATTTGTTCAAAATCTCCGTTTTTCATACAATTGTTCACATAATTTAGGAGATTGTCTAAATTATTTTGAATAGAGGTTTTTTTTGCCTTTAATCGATCAACTTCACGATCATAAAAATCGTACGCAGATTGCAGACGATCGCGAATAAATTTGATAGAATCAACTTTATCTCTCAAAGACCCCAAAATTTCTTCCCAGTCCTGTTGTTCGACGAGCGATTCTTCTGCTTCGTGAAGCTGGTTCAGCATTTCCGCAAGTGTTAGCTTTTTGTCCATTTTGATTTTCTCAAAAATAAATTGTTTAAAACAGCCAAGGCACGTATTACCAAAACACGTTAGAGATGTCAAGCGATGAAATACACTCTATATTTTATCATTTTTTGCGGATTTATTGCTTATGCCGGGGTAAAAGCCGTTGAGACGATATTGGCAACTAATGAGGAAAAAAGCGATCTTTTAACGGGAATTAATGATTATCTTGTATTACACGATAAAAGGCCATTGCGGCGAGATAAGAGATTAGATTGTGCTGCAGAAATACACGCCTATGACGCATACCAGAGAGGAATTTGTTCGATCGTTAGTTCAAAGGGGGAAAACCTCGCAAAAAGGGCTTCACAATGCAATTTCCCCTGGCACAAGGGGGACGGAATTATCGTATGCCATTTCGAAACTGATATTGAAACGCTAGACTACCTTTTAAAAACCTATCACAATGTTTTATTAGACGGCCAAGAAAGAAAATTTATAGGAATTGGAGCGGTTCAAAACTTTCGCGTTATTTATTTGGGAGAATAATGAAATGTTAAGCCTTTTAATAATCTTATTCGGCATGCGAGAGCTCTTTGCCCAATCGATACCTGTTCCTCCAACACCTACCGAGAGAGCGGTATTTTTGGGTAATAGTGTGGCTATTGTGGACCGCGTGAATATTGAACGTTTAAAAAGAGGGCTTAATGCTTTGGATGTTGATGACACGCTTACTTGTGCAGCTACAATTAATGCTGCTTTCCTTGCGATAATTGAGAACGTTTGCAGTCATGACGCTCAAGGTAATCTCGCAGACCGCTTTAATTTGTGCGGCGCAGAATACGGTGCTGGAGAAGTGATCGCGTGTGGATACCAGGATATTGAAAGTGCGGTTGAGGGCTGGATGAAAAGCCCCTCACATTACAAAATGCTTATGAACCCAAATCTAAGACGTATGGGCGGAACGGTAATTCAAACCAAATTCGTTGTGACGGTGGGCTATTGAGACGCAAGTTTTTGAAAATCATACTACCCTACCAGAGGCCTCAAGTTATTGAATTGAGGTGGCTGCCTAATAATACTATTCGCACGTCAATTGCGGATCGATACGACCGTGTGGAATGGCTCAACGGTGAACAAGTAGGGTTTGGGATTTTGGTTTTTTATTCGATGCGCGCTCCACGAATTATAAGATTTACGATGAGAGACGATTTTTCTGAAGCGATTTATAGAAATTTTGAAGGTCAAAGTTTGGAAGTAGAGATATTTGCGGTATAATCATGAAATTAAAAACATGCATGGAGTAAAAAAATGAAAGACGATTTAAAATTGTTGGGTGTTCACGTTATTATGTCGTGTTGCTTGTGTGTCAAAGTCATCACCTCCCCAATCGTTTGGCTTTCCAAATTCGTCGATAGCAAAAAATTAATCGCGGACAAAAAATGAAGGATCTTTTTATCCTGGGACCAGTCCTTTTTATCTTGTTAGTTGCGGTAATTTTTTACCTGCGGCTATACGATTATGTGCCTTTTGTGGGGTCGGTCCACTATTTTTGTTCTCGAAGCGGAGTTGAATATATGATCGTTCGCGACGCCCAAAATCCTATTTTGCATATCGGGAAAAATGGTCTACCTGTATCTTGCCAGGAGTGAGAAAATGAAGCCTTGGGTCTCGGATTATCCGGCTAAATTTGTAGGTGTCGCGGAATACAATGCGGTTATTTTCGACGTATATTTGGGATTTCATCTTATTTTACGACAGACGATATCACTTGAGTTAGACGATGTTGAGACCTCAAAAAAAGTATTTTTAAAACGCAAACTCGAAAATATGCTTAGCGCGGCAACGGATATTAGTCTTCGATTTTTGTGGTCGAGTGTTGACGACGCTACGCCTAGTGTCGACATTGAAATAGATCACAAAGACTTAATAGACGAGCTTGAAAGGGCTGGATATCTTTCATGATTTATTATTTGTGTGTGCTTGGCGGAGTTATTTTGGGGTTTTGGTTGGGTTTTTCCATTAGCGAAAATCAAAAAAAATATCCCCCCTGTTAAAAAAACAAGGGGAGATTAAGATGTTGTGATGATCGTAGCGCTTTTGTGATTATAGCATTTTTTTTTATAGTCCCAACTCCTTTGCTAATAATTGAACTACGCTAGGCTCTTCTCCAGTATTCGAAAGAATATCAAATAAATCATCTAACCTTGCATAACATTTAGTAGTACCGTATATTCCATAAGAATCTGGATTATCTAACATCTCAGATATTATCTTAGTCCGTTCAATTATAAATTCTGTTTTAGTCATAGTGTTATCTCTCCATAATAAAAAACCAACAGATACTAGGTACCTAATCAGAACTAGTAATTTTTATTTCTACTTCCTCAATTTCCCAGTCGTCTGCCATGATTTCATCGATCACAAAATAAAAATCATGTTTTTCTTTTAAATCATAGTATGATGTAGAGCCTTTTCGCCGAAATTTTTTACCGCTTTTGATGGCTTCGATGATGTCCATAGTCTCAACTCTTTGTTCAAATTTACTTCTTTTTTGCTAGATCAAAAAGAGCGTCTAGTCTAGATTGTTCAGCATCGTGAGGACTAGCGTTTTCGCCGCGCTCCCATGCGTTTAAATTTGCGTAGTAATCTGTGCCAGAAGGCAGAATAATGCCGTTGCCTTTGAGCATAAAAGCCTGGCAATTGTCGCACATAAAAAACTCTTTATCTGCGACTTTTACAAGCTCAATAATTCCGCCACATTCGTGTTTTTTTTCTAAGTTATTCAACAATTTCACCAATTTTTAAATCAAAAATGTTTTCAATTTCTTCCATCAAATCACGCTCGACCCATCCTCCGGCGGCAATATCACTGTTGAGTAATTCTTCAAAAGTTTTGATGATATAGCCATAAAATCTAGTTTGCTCGCCAGCCCAGTCGGAAATGTCGCGTCGCCTGATTACTAAATTACCTCCCGTGGTCAGAAAAGCCTCATATTTGCGGTATCTGCCAGTCGAGCCACTATAATAGCTCGATCCCTTATCGCCGCTTGAATAAGATTTTGCGACTTGAACGCCCTTAAAAATTAAGGAACGTGCGTTATCTCTTTCGATTTTGATGTCTTGGAAATTTTCAAATTTTGTTACGTGCGCAGATAAAAACCCATTTTTTTAACTCCTATCATATCATCGAGTGAACCCAGACCCGACACCCTGGTGCTGTAACTTACAGCTAATTCTATATGTGCAATCTATGTTCCAGGGATAACATATTGAAATCACAACCCTGGCACTGTTTAAGGATTAGACAGTTCTTTTTCTTCTGTCCGCGAAATCGTTTGAAAGCAAAATCAAATATTCTTGTGGGCTTTTTGCGTTTTCAATCCCGTCGTGATCGATTTCGCTACGAAGTTGGGCGTAAGCCTCGAAGTCTTTAAAGACTTGCTCGAAAAGTATTTGTTTGTCGTCCATTTTTTACTCCTGAATTAATGATTTTAAATCTTCGATCGCAGATATTAATTCTGCTAAAAATTCTTCAGTTTTTTTTTTGAACGGGCGTCAACATACGCAAGCAAATCCTCTCGCCGAAAACGCCATTGGTCATTTACTTTTTTGCCCTTAATTTTTTTTATGCGAGCGTATTCTCGAATTGTGCCGGGACCGTGTCCTACTATTTCACTTGCCTCATATAAATCTAAAGTATAATTTTCGTTGCTCATTTGTGCGCCTCGTATGAGTTTTTCAACCATTGCCAGCCATATAATGCAATTAAGGCTGCGTCAATAATCCCGTCATGGGGTTTTTTACTTCTTTCTGTCGCTCTAAAATCGTGTGTAGGCCAAATTTTCTTAGCGACAAACAAAGAACATTCCTTTGGATTATCGTATTTAATGGGACTTAAAGCGTGTATTTTGCTCGTCCAAGTTACGGGGGGAACGTAATACACTTTTGCTGGAATGTCAATCAGACTTCCGCACAAATAGCCATAAGCGTGGCCGTAGCTAAACATCGCACGCGCATTTTCTCGTCCCATCGTTTGCGCTTTCTCGATGAAAATAGCTTGTATATTCTTTAGCTTGTCGAGATAATGCTTTGGGCTTATATGGCTCAAAAGATGTTGATCGACAATTGAACCCTGTTGTAATACAACAAGCGCGCCTGATTTTCCGGGGTCAATACCCACAATTTTAGCGGGTTCTAATGATTTCTTTTCAAAGCCAGCGTAAGGGTCCATCGATAAGTCCTGAGGGTTTTGCACCCTTCGATTATAAAAATTTAAAGGAATTGTGGTCTATTGTCTCCGTATATACATGGTCCCCTACGATTTTCAAAGACAATTATAGATTGCAATCTAACTATGCGTTTGCAGATTTGATCGGTTTAGATTTTGATAATGATGTGCCTGGTAAAAAACAATTTACGCTTGATGACGCAAAAACAGCATTCTCTGGCATGTATTATTTAATCGGGACAACAAAAAGTCACGGGCGAGAAAAAAAGGGGATCGTCGCTGATAGATTTCGCGTAATAATCAAAATGTCCGAGCGCGTGCACTGCGCTGCACAGTATAAATATAATCTAGAGCGCCTTTATAAGCTTTTAAACTCAAAAATAGATATCTCCTGTCTTGATGTCTCGAGGCAATTCTACCCGTGCAAACATCTCGCCTATTACGAAACTGGCACGCCATGGAAAGTACTTCGAGAAGACCCTATTCAAGCCCAAAGGAAAAAGTCTGAGCGCGATTTAGCGAAGCTTCAGCGGGCTTGGAGGCCTTTGCCAAAAAGAGCCCGAGAGTTTTTAGAACATGGCGTTATGTTTCGTGACGGGCGCAACAACAACATTTTTGGTGTTGCATTGATGCTTTTCGAAAAGAGATATAGCGAACATGAGGTGTTTAGCCTCATCAAAAACGCGCCAATAGATTTCTCTGGTATTTCTGATAACGAGATTTGGGATACGATTAGAAGTGCCAGGAGGAAAGTCTCTTGCGTGGTTTCTTAGATAAATTTTGAACACGCAAAAGACTACAGAGTCTAACAACTCTTTTTTTGTGCATCAAAAAAAAGTTTGAATCAAGCCTCATTACAAGCTAAAAGGGTTTTTAGCTTTTTTTAAATTATTGTCCTTATTTTTCGATTGGGGAATGCAAAGAACCCCGGCGAAATTTTTGGATTTGCCAGGATTCTTAAGAAAAAAAAAAGAAAAAGGGAGGAAACAAAGATTCTGGACAGTTAATGAAATAGTATTTCCGCCCTCTTTTTTTTAAATTAATTAATAAGTTAGCTTTTGTCAAGTAGGAGTATTATTGAGATGTTGCATTCTAACAAAGATTCGGGTAGGGAATTACTCCTGACGAATTTGGCTGATTCGTCAGGATTTACAATTTTTCAAGGAGTATACCCGTGAAAAAAGGCGATTTTCCGACCGAAAAAACAATTTTTAACAAAAAGGTTAACAATGAGAAAAAATGATTTTCCGATCAATTGAAAAAAAATTTTTAACAAAAAGGTTAACAATGAAAAAAAATGATTTTCCGATCAATTGAAAAAAAATTTTTAACAGAGAGATTATCAATGAAAAAAAACGATTTTCCAACCGAAGGCAAAATTATTAAACTTTCGGAAAAACGTCAAGACGAATTTGAG
>Ga0255142_1000059_pt1 | contig 41133 bp, 39 predicted proteins | sample Atl_Cont_RepB_0h_FD_183181 | JGI IMG/M metagenome (GOLD analysis project Ga0255142, IMG submission 183181) | Freshwater microbial communities from Altamaha River, Georgia, United States - Atl_Cont_RepB_0h | ecosystem: Environmental > Aquatic > Freshwater > River | place: USA: Georgia | collected... | reverse complement strand
AAATATTCCCGGACTTCAGTAACTATAGAAAAATGAACACGTTAATTCACAAACTTGCTGAACAGGCTAATAATGATGTAAGTGGTAATGCTTTTTCAATGGCACGATACAATGAAAAGTTCGCCAAGTTGATAGTCAGGGAATGTGCTCGAATTGCCCGTAATACAGATTTGGAAGATGTCGAAGGTGGCGATAGTGCTGTATTGCGAGCCGCAGGTGAACAGATTGAAAAACATTTCGGAGTTGAAAAATGAGCGAACGAAACTGGACTGTACGGGTGTGGGACTGTTATTCTACTAAGGAATTTCAACGATATGGTACCTACGAGCAGGTTAGAAACAGTCTTGCTGGGTTGCCACCTGCATACATTTGGAGCATAGAATGAACGAACGAACTGAAGAATTAGCAAAACAAGCGGCTGAATATGCCATTGAGTTTGCTACGCAGGATCAGGAACAATACATTCCAAAGTTGTTGGAAAAGTTCGCCGAGTTGATTGTTAGGGAATGTGCTAACAGGTTACGTGAAACTGATTACGAATTGATGTTTGTTGAAGATGGTATGTGTGATCCTAGTATTTCAGACGCTATGCTTGTGGCTGCAAGTGACATTGAAGAACATTTGGGAGTTGATAATGGAGAGTGATTTTCCTGAATTTGACCGTGCATATAAAACTGTTCTGGTCAAAGATCCTAATGATAAATTTGAAGCTTTGGCTGCGGAGGCTAATTTTAACATCTATCATAGTGATATTTGGCGCGGCACTGCACGTAAGTTCGCTGAGTCCATTGTTCGGGAATGTGCAAGCATCTACAGCAAGATTGATAATGGCAACGATCACCTAGGCACCGACAATTATCTTGAAGCATTACATAAAACATTTTTCGGAGTAGAAGAATGAACTACGCACCTAGACCTTATTATTCTGTTAATCGTAAACGGCAGATCATTGACTCAATGGTCAATGAATTGCACCAAATTCAACTTGATATGATTGACCAGGCAGTTGAATACAGTAACCTAGAACAGGCCAAAGAAGTAATTGACTATATCCGTGGTCTTTAATATAATACAGACTGTATTACAAACAACTTATTCAAAGAATTTTAGGAGAGCTTAATGGCTAAAGAATCAGCAGTTACTGAACGCCGTACAGTAACATCAGAATCAGCACGTCGTAGTATCATTACTTGCTTTAAACGCAAACGTCCGGTCTTTCTCTGGGGGCCTCCTGGTATTGGCAAGTCCGAATTGGTAGCAAGTATTGCTCAAGAGCTTGGTGGTGCTATGATTGACCTGCGCCTTGCGCAGATGGAACCAACTGACCTTCGTGGTATCCCCTACTACAATAAAGACACAGGCTTGATGGACTGGGCTCCTCCCATTGACCTTCCCGATGAAGAATTTGCCAGCCAGCATCCTATTGTGTGTCTATTCCTTGATGAAATGAACTCAGCAGCACCTAGTATCCAGGCTGCCGCCTATCAGCTGGTGCTTAACCGTCGTATTGGTAAATATGTATTGCCTGATAACGTGGTCGTAATTGCCGCGGGTAACCGTGAGTCAGATAAGGGCGTTACCTATCGTATGCCTGCTCCTCTGGCGAATCGTTTTGTTCACTTGGAGATGCGTGTGGACCACGAAGCCTGGCAAAACTGGGCTGTGATTAACAAGATCCACAAGGATGTAGTTGGTTACATTGGTTTTGCCAAACAAGACCTTTATGACTTTGATCCACGTTCAAGCTCACGTAGTTTTGCTACACCACGTAGCTGGACTTTCGTCAGTGAACTACTAGAAGAAAAACTGGGCGACAGTGATATGACTGACCTAGTGGCTGGTGCTGTGGGTGAAGGTGTTGCTGTTAAATTTATGGCGCATCGCAAAGTAGCAGGTAGTATGCCCAAACCCAGCGAAATTCTCAAGGGAGAAGTCACTGAACTAAAGGTCAAGGAAATCAGTGCAATGTATTCTCTAACCATTGCTATGTGTTATGAGCTGCAAGAAGCTGCTCTTAAATTGGAGAACAAACCTGACGCCAATTGGCACAATATGGCTGATAACTTCTTTAAGTTTATGATGGATAACTTTAGCACCGAGCTAACAGTTATGGGTGCTCGAGTGGCACTAACTACCTACAACCTACCCTTCGTGCCTGGTAAGCTCAAGAACTTTGATGAGTTCCACAAACGATTTGGTAAGTACATCGTGGCCGCAAGCCAGAAATAAAAATGGGGGCGTAAGCCCCCAACTCACCTTTAGCCTAAATGATCTTGACAAAAATACTAGATTGTTATATAATAACTATATACCATACAAGGAGTAAATTATGACCGCACAGGGAACCACAGCTAGCAAGGGCTCTACTAAAAAGACCAAGCCCAAGAACGGGGGTAAACTAAGTGATACTATTGATGCTAAACTAGATGCAATAGTAAGAGAAAAACTAGTAACAGCTCGAATTGGTTTGCTGCTAAGGGCTCCATTTTTTGGTAATCTTGCCACACGCCTACATCTAGTAAATGGCGATAGTTGGTTGACCACAGCGGCAACTGACGGCCGTAATTTTTACTATAATACAGACTTTATTAATAAACTCAAGGCCAAGGAAGTTGAATTCCTCTTTGGCCACGAGGTATTGCATAACGTCTATGACCATCTTGGTCGTGTTGGCCTTAATCGCGATCCTATGCTATTTAATTGCGCAGCAGATTATTGTGTTAACAGTGATCTAGTGGATCAACGTATCGGTGATAGAATTAATCCCTGCCTGTACGATCCAAAATATCGCGGCTGGAGTGCTGAAGAAGTATATGATGATCTGTATGAAAAAGCAGAAAAAATTGATATTAGCCAACTAGTAGAACAAATGCTAGATGAACATCTAGATGGCGATGGGCCAGGCTCTGAAGGTGACGACGACGAAGATGGCAAGGGTCGTCCCAAGATTAGTCAAAAGGATCGCGACGCCATTCGAGATGAAATTAGAGAAGCTCTACTTCAGGCAGCACAGGCAGTGGGTGCTGGTAACTTACCTGCTGGTATTAAACGTCTAATCAAGGACCTTACTAAGCCCGTAGTTAACTGGCGTGAACTTTTAGAACAGCAGATCCAGAGTACTATCAAGGATGACTTCAGCTGGATGAAACCCAATCGCCGAGGTTGGCATATGGATGCGGTTATGCCTGGTATGAAACCTGGCACACAGATTGATATTTGCATTGGTATTGATACCTCGGGAAGTATTGGTGAGGCAGACATCAAGGCCTTTATGAGCGAGATCAAGGGTATTATGGAATCCTACGACGAATATCATATCCAGGTCTGGAGTTTTGACACTGCTATCTATAACCATCAGGTCTTTAGCTCAGATAATATGGAAGACATTACTAACTACCAACCGCAGGGTGGTGGTGGCACTGACTTTATGGCTAACTGGCATTATATGAAAGAAAACAATATTGAGCCTAAAAAGTTCATTATGTTTACAGACGGTATGCCCTTTGGTGATTGGGGTGATCCTGATTACTGCGATACGGTGTTTGTGATCAAGGGTAATGAAAATGCAGAACCTCCCTTTGGTGTCTGGGCTATCTATGAACGAGCAAAAGAACTCGCTAGCTGATTTACAAGAACAAGAAAGGTTGATAGAACATCTACGTGGCATACGCCACGTAGTTATCAACACCAGATATGGTGGATTTAGTTTGAGTGATGAAGCTATAATACGTTATAAACATCTAGCTGGTGTTCAGGAAACCGAAGACTGGTCTATGTACGATTTGGCCAGAGACGATGCCTACCTAGTAAGTGTAGTAAGAGAGCTAGGCGAGGATGCCAATGGCCACTATGCTAATCTTAAGATTGTAGAAATTCCTGCTGATGTAGACTGGTATGTTGATGAATACGATGGCAGAGAATGGGTAGCAGAAAAACACAGGACCTGGAGTTAAATTGTTAAAACACGGAGAAATAAACCCCCTAAATCTTTTCGGTCTAAGAGAGACCGAACACTGCCCACCGCACTTCCAACAGATAGTGTTTGACAGCAAGGTTGCTGACAAACAAATACGGGACTGGATCTACGAAAACCTAAGTGAAAGATTTTGGCTGGGCGATCTCTATACTGTGGACGCTGACACAAATAGAATAGAATTAAAAAAGTGTGTGGCATTCGAATCTCACGCTGAAGCTAGCTTTTTTGCTCTATTACTGGACCAAATTAATGATTATAAAGGTCTGTTATAAAAAAATTTTCAGCTATTGATCCTAGTTAAATAATAGTACATAATCAAGGAAATACTATGGTGTACGAAAAAATGTATGAAAGCAACGATAACGATCCTAGCACTCAGAACCAAGAACAACCAGCTGCCACCCCTCCAGTGAGCTTACAGATAAACGATCTAGTAAAAGTTTTAGAAATACTTGACGTAGTAAGTAAACGTGGAGCTATCAAGGCTGACGAATTTGAAGTTGTTGGTGGTGTGTACAGCCGTATCTTTGCATTCTTAAAAAACACAGGTGTAATTCAAGAACGCAATACTGATGACTCTAGTATAGCTGAGAGTGATCAAGAACAAGCCACATCAAGCCAGGAAGGGCAATAATATGATCAAGCACGTAGGAAGACACGGCAATCGCCGTTGTGTGATTTTATTCAGACAGGTACCTGGTGAAGACCATATGTGCCTGGTATTTTATCCCGATATGTTACCTCAAAATGTCCACGATGATGTTATGAAGGCATTGGAAAGTGAATCAGGACAGCAATCTAAACAGTTTAGTGATTACTTATTCCGTGTTACACTAGTGGATGGTACCAATGCTCTAACAAAATTGCACAGCGAGGGTTGGATTAAAAAGGTAGCAGCAAATCAGGTAATAGTTACCCCCAACGCCAAAAGCAACGTAAGACTAGATGAGCTTAATAATATCCTTAACACTATGGAACAAGGTGACGAGGCTATAAAAAAATTAGCTGAACTAGATAAAGGTGCAGGATTTAGAGATCCTAAATCACAATCAAGAGACCTAGGCGAAGTACGAGCCCCTCAAGGTAGTAGTCAGCCAGCAGTAGTTGAAAATAACATAAGTATTAGTGATGTGCTTACTGATGAACAACTAGCAAGTCAACGGCTAGCTCAGGCACAAAAAATGACTATTGAGGCAAAACAACTTTTAGCAGAAGCAGCAAGATTGCAAAAAGAGGCAGAGGAATTACAAGGGGCTACACAAGAAAATGTCACAACAAAAACCAAAAAAACCAAAGCAGACAAAGTTAAATCTTAGTAGTAAAAATCAATGGAGAGCTATTCTTAAAGATGTTGACAAAAGAGAAGTTCCCATACATATACTGGAAAGTTTAACTGTCCATCTCAAAGACGGCAGCAGGGTAGTAGTAGATATTAAGCGTTTATTGTCCGAGGGCGCAGATCCTGATGAAGTAGAACAAGAAGTAAATCAAAAGTTGAAGGAGTTGGACAATTACATAGACAATGTAGACTTTTTTGTCGACATTGGTCTAGTAGAAGCAACTGTGCAACCTGTCACCGACAAAATTCTAGGTAAATTGTAACAAAATGATCAAAGCAATATTTGCTGTTGATGTCTGGGGAGGTATGGGCTATCAGGGCCATCTCCCTTGGCCTCATCATAAAGAAGATATGAAATATTTCCAGGATAATACAATGAACAATATTGTAGTTATGGGAAGGCGTACCTGGGACGATACAAAAATGCCCAAGCCATTAAATGGCAGGATAGTCTATGTAGCAACAAATAGATCTCTAGTAGGCGAACCAGCCAATGCAATATCAGGAGATCTATGCCCTGTAGTACAACAATTAGCCAACAACAACCCAGATAAAACAATCTGGATAATAGGTGGTCCTGATATACTAATGGAAACAAGGTCAATCACGGACGAAGTACACATAACACACTTTAAGTCTCAATATAGAACAGACTGTAGTATAGATCTTAAAAAATATCTAAGTTTATTCCGTGTTACCAGTGCCAAGCCCAGCGTGGATAGAAAGTGTACCTGGATGACCTATAAAAACATTGACATTTTTAGATCGGCACTTTAAAATAATATAATGGATACTTACTTAAATGCTCTAAGGTATGTGCTAGAGAACGGACAGCCACGAACTGATAGAACAGGCGTAGGCACTATTGGCGTTTTTGGTATGCAACATCGCTATGATCTTTCTAAAGGATTTCCCGCGGTTACTACAAAAAAATTAGCCTGGAACGCCTGTGTGGGGGAACTACTTTGGTTTATCGAAGGGTCAGGTGATGAACGTAGGCTAGCAGAACTCACACACGGCACAAGAGAGGGAGTTGTTACTATATGGACTCCTAATGCTCTAGCGCCTTATTGGCGACCTAAGGCCAAATATGAAGGTGATCTAGGTCGCGTCTATGGTGTACAGTGGCGACACTGGCGCACTATTAAGCCCAGAGAGGGAGGTGGTGCGTTCCGGGACGACTTTGGAGTTTCTTATCGTAGGCAGGGTAACGATGTTGAAGTAAAAGAAGTCGATCAAATCAAGACCCTTATTGAAGGAATAAAAACAGACCCCTACGGACGACGACATATCCTAACAGCGTGGAATCCTGGAGAATTAGATGCTATGGCTCTTCCTCCCTGTCATTGCTTTGCGCAGTTTTATGTGGCAGATGGAAAATTGTCCTGTCAGATGTATCAAAGATCCTGTGATATGTTTTTGGGGGTTCCCTTTAACATAGCGAGTTATAGTTTATTAACACATATGATTGCACAAGTATGTGATCTAGACGTAGGTGAGTTTATTCACACTCTTGGCGATGCGCACATATATAATAATCACATTGAACAGGTCAAGGAACAGTTAACTAGAGAACCACTACCTTTACCGTTGTTAAGACTAAATCCTGACATCAAAGACATAACTAAATTTACAATGGCTGACATCAAGTTAGGCAACTATAAATCTCATCCACCACTCAAGGCACAAATGGCAGTATGAGTAAAACTGTAAAAGTTATAATGGGAAGTTTTAGACTAGGTGATGTGGAAGATCCTGAAATCTATGCTGCTGGGCCTTTAATGGAATGGCAGGATTCTGAAAAAGGCCAATGGTGCTTGGAAAATTCCATTAGCGATCCCTATTATAGTGTTACGCAGGATTATAATAGTTGGGGATACATTGTAAAGATTACTGGAGAATTAATGGAAAAAGATTATACGTATTTTACATTACGCTGGGGAAGTCAATGAAATACATAGTTACAGGTGGATCTGGTTTTATTGGACATAATGTTGTGCGACAGTTAGAAGCATTGGGTCATACCTGTTTTATTATCGATAATATAACTGATTATGGTTTTTTAAACAAGGAAGAACTGGAATATCTTTATAAAGCAAGATCTGCCAGGACTAGAGCAGGTACACATCATATAGACATTAGAAACTATAACCTCCTTAAAGATTTTTTTGGAACATTTGGTATGGATTGCGATGCAGTGATACATCTTGCCAGTTTTCCTAGACAAAAAGTAGTTGGTAAAAATCCTATCTGGGGTAGTGAAGTAATGAGCACAGCACTAATTAATTTGCTAGAGCTAACTAAGAAATATAATATAGCTAAGTTTGTCTATATTAGCTCTAGTATGGTCTATGGAGACTTTAAAGACGATGTGCGTGAAGATGCTATTTGCCGCCCACAGGGACAGTACGGAATTATGAAATTGATGGGAGAACATTTAGTAAGAGACTATACTCGTCAAGGATTCTTTGATCACGTTATCATACGACCCAGTGCAGTCTATGGTGAATTTGACGTAGAGGATAGAGTGGTAAGTAAGTTTATGCTTAGTGCGCTACGAGGAGAAACTTTAAAGGTCAATGGCGCAGGAGAAACACTGGATTTTACCTACGTAGAAGATGCTGCAAGTGGTATAGTAGCAGCAGCAACAAAAAAACAGGCAAACAATAATACGTATAATATCACTAAAAGTCACAGCCATAGTCTATTAGATGCAGCACAAATTGCTGTTGAAATTGCTGGTTGCGGTGATATAGAAGTACGCGATAGAGATCTAGACTTTCCTAGCCGTGGAGCATTAAACATAGATGCAGCCCGTAGAGATTTAAATTTTGATCCCAAAGTAGATGTTAGAGAAGGTTTTCAGAGATATGCAGACTGGTTTAGGAGTAGTCCATATTGGAAAAAACTAATCTAATACAATTTATAAATCTAAAAAGACAATATCTAAGTATTAGAGAAGAGGTATTGGAAGTAATAGACACAGTTTTGTCTAGCGGTAAGGTGCTGGATGGCGCCAAGATAGAAGCATTTGAATTGGCTATTGCTCAGTTAACTAATCGCAAATATGCAGTGGCGGTTAACTCGGGTACACAGGCCTTGATGTTTGCTATACGAGCCCTAGAAGCAAATAATAAACTTAAAAATGTTCGTAATAAAATATTAATACCAAGTATTAGTTTTGTAGCTACACTTAATTCCGTTCTGGAAACTCATAATAATCCTGTGTTCTGTGACGTTGATAGCGAAGCTCTAATTAATGTTGATAGTCTTAATCAGCCTTTTAACTTTAGCTCACGCGAACGCCTATTAGATGCAGTAATGTATGTAAACATATTTGGTAATACAGTTAACTACGAAAAATTTTATACTAGCGTAAAGTTTTTTGGTGGTGATGAAATCCCCATAATAGAAGATGCTGCACAAAGCCTAGGGGCAAAGTATAAAGGTATACCTAGTGGTAAGTTGGGGGATATAAGTATTTTAAGTTTTGATCCCACTAAGAATTTACCTAACTATGGCAGTGGTGGTATGATACTTACGGATGATGCCAAGGAATATTCTATGTTAAGGGATATGCGCGACAATGGTAAGTATGATGATCATTCTAACACAGGCACTAATAGTAAAATGAGTGAACTTGATGCTGCCGTAATGCTAGTTAAACTAAATCATTTTGCTAAATGGCAACGTCGTAGAACTGATATAGCAAACTACTATACACAGGAACTTGCAGAATATGTTAAAGTACCTGAGATAACACGTGACTGTGAGCCCAGCTGGCACAAATATGTTATTAAAGATCATAACAGAAGTAACTTAAGATCTTTTCTGACGTCAAATAATATCGAAACAAAAATTCATTACGATACACCGTTATTTGATTATCCTCTAGGGTTTTCTTATGCTGATTTTAAATCATCGCACTACGGTAACGCCACACTATTCAGCCGTACCTGTCTAAGTTTACCTATATATCCTGAACTTTCAGATCTGGAAGTTGAAAAAATAGTACTAGCAGTTAAAAATGGTGCTTCAAGAGACTAGCATAATCCGCCAACCACGCCCAGTCAAAACTAAGTTTTATCTTTTCGTAATCACCCTCAACTCGATTGTAATAGTCTATAGCGTCCTGTGCGCCTCGTAGACACCACTCTGAATTTTCTCCCTGCGCTCTTGTGGTCCAGACTTTAAGTCTATGAGTCGTCTCGACTGTTTCCACTAAACTATTAAAATGTTTTAATTTAAGGACTTCGCGAAAAGCAGTACGCCAAGTCATCCAGGGGTTCTGATTAAAATGAGCCACTCCTGATAGTATGGGTACACTCTCGTGTGCCTGACTTAGCGTAAAGTCTAGCCCCGGCTGATTATTTTCTAATACAAGGTTTTTATTATAGGCTATTAGTCCTTGATGTCCATATTCTAGTCCGTTTAATATGTTTTTACTATTAAAGATATAGTGTTTGGGCTGTTGGAAATAATCAGGTTGCCAGTAAAAATTAAATTCCGAATCTACTTCTAGCTTGGCAAATACTGCAAAAAACCAGGGAGTACTACTAAGTTTAGCCGCAGCTTGATAGGCGGCAGTTCTACCATTTACATTTTGTACTCGTTTTACTTTTTTACTAGCCAGCTTTACTAGGTGTTCATACCAATATTCAGCATCAGGCTCCCCATTGCTAATATAGATAATATCCAAGGGTGTGTCTAGTGTAACTATATTAGTTAATTTGTTTATATAGGGATAGTCGTAGATCTGTTCCTTGATATGACTTTTAGCTTCTCGTGGTACAAAACATACACTATTGCTTGAACAAATACTTACAACCTCTCTATCTTTATGTGACCATAGACAGTTATTATTAATAATTGCAACGTGTGATTTATTAGTAAACAACGCATAGGGAGTAGTCCATTGATGTTCCTTAACTACATCTATTAGATTATCACCATCATAATTAACTGTATCCTGTGGGAATCTTGTTACAGATTGATCATCACAATAGTTAATGATATTAAACCAATCTAGAAGTTCTAGATCGTACATTTGTTGTTTAAAGCTAGGAACGTGTATGTAAAAAGTATCACCACGTTTCAGTGTTCCTGTAGGGAAACAATGTATCATTTCTCGCTGACTAGAGTCTGGGTGCCAAGTAAAATCAAACTTACTATAATCACATATACTACTAATGACCCAGACAAACTCTGTTTCTGCTAAGTTTACTATACGTTTGAACACATTTAAATGTGTATCAACATAGCGTGTACTCTTGATGTCAGGAAATTTTTTCTTTAAGCATTCTAATTGTTTTGGACTTTCTTTATTTAGAAAATCCATATAAAAAATCTGTGTGGCGTTAGTTCGTATGCGCTGCCCTGCTACAAATTTTACACCAGCTGTACCTTTGTATATGGGACCACCCTCACGTTGCCATTGTGTGGGAAATCTATATTCATAATCTGGTTCAAATCTAGGAGGATGCCAGCTGAAATCAAAATCAGTAATATCAGCATTGTCTGGTATAATCCAGCGAGATTTATCTTCAAGGGCCGTGGCTGTGGGACTATAGACAATCTTAACTCCCTTGTGTCCCTGATACACAGGACCACCAGTTGTCTGCCATTGTGTACCAAAATGATATTCATAGGCAGGATCACGTGGGTCAGGATGCCAACTAAAGTCAAAACTAGTCTGATCAATATTATCAGGTATTAGCCACCGTGATTTGTCTGGTAATGACTGTGCTGTTTGTGAATTTACAAGTTTAATACCCTGAGTGCCTAGATAAACAGGTCCACCTGCTGATTGCCATTGTGTAGGAAAATGATATTCATAGTCTGGCTCAGTGAAGTCTGGATGCCAGCTGAAATCGAAATTTGTAATATCAATGTAGTTGGGTATAGACCAAAGTTCTAAATTGGCTGGTCTGTGAACTCGTTGTTCGGTTCTAAAATTATATTGCAATAATTTTGCAGTATGTTTTCTAGCAAAATAAGTTCCACTATTACGTTGATGCTGACTTGCAAAAACGTGAACCTGATCTTGTTCCCAGGGAGGACACTGCCAGTAAAAATTAAAGCCCGAATAATCATTATGCCCATCTAGGAACCAGAAAAATTCTGTTCTAGAGAGAGCAGCGGCCTGTACTAAACTATCCGCTGGTTGTTCAAAGGCAAATAAACCAGTGGGTTTATTTTTATAAAAAACATCAAACATCCTGTATTTGTTCTACTTTTATACCACTTGATTGTAAAAAACGTATTCCCGAGTCATCTCGATAACTAGACCCATAAAACACTGACGTTATACCTGATTGGTAGATTAATTTCGCACAATCCATACAGGGACTATGCGTGATAAAAATAGCTGCACCCTCGCCGCTTTCACTGGATCTTGCTAACTTTGATATTGCATTGCTTTCTGCGTGTAACACTTCGGGTTTAGTTACTAATTTATATCTGCCCACAGACTGACCTTCTGTAAATTCCTCGTAGGGCCACTGTGTATTAATCTCATCCGGGTCAAGCCAGCCACCAGCTTCGGGATTCATCCATTCCCTGACTTCACAGGTGTTATCCCAGCCAGCAGGCATACCATTGTATCCTATGCTTATAATTCTATCATCCTTGACCACTATGGCACCCACCTGTAATCTTTTAGCAGTGCTTAAATCTGCAAATGTTTTAGCTGTGGCCATATAAGCACGTTTGAACTTATCTTTCATTGATTTTTCCTTCAATTTGACTCTGAAAATTCGTACATTGGTATAACTATGTCAGTATACAACCTTTCAGTCAATGTGTCACTATTAAAGAACAAATTATAGTTATGTTCTATTTTTTCTTGAGTTATTTTATCGTAGTTACGCTTTTGACTTATATTTAATCTAGATCTTTGATTACGTAAATTCCTTACGTTTGTAATAATAGCCTGTAGTCTTTTATTTGAATTTTCCTCTAAATCATAACTCTCATCAAATAAATTTTCATAAGTTTCGAAACCTAATTCTTTAAGATAAGCTAGTGAACCCTGTTGCCCCCAGATCATAAAAGGATGTTTATACATAATAGGCTTCCAGGTTTTTTCTGTTAAAAAAACTGGATATTGGTATTTTTCTATCCAGGTTTCCACTACTAGGCTAAAGTAAGTGTCATCGTACCATTCAGGGTTAAAATATCTATCGTTAATTATATCCACACCAGGATCTATCTGTGGGTCAAATATCTTAATGTAATAGGGATTAATATCGTTCTCGTAAGTTATATCTCTTGGTAGTGTTATTCCTCGAGAAACATAGCTTAGGAGTATGTCATTTTTAAAACTACTAAGTTTGTCAAACAGTTTATCTCTATGCACCCTGTGTTTATTCATTGGTACCAAAGCTAAAAACTTACAAGTTTTATTTTTTGGGTATTGGTGTGGTCTTAAAATAATTCTTTCTGGTGTTGAAGCCAAATGATTAATTGCAGATCCCAGCTCCTGAAACCAAAACCAATGGGGTACATAAAACACTGGTATAGGAAAATCCCGTGGGTTAAAAAATTTATGAAACTGATGCCCAGGAAATTCTGAAAGCATCCACAAAATTATTTTATATCCTTGTTCGTGTAGTTTTATATACGTTGGGTATCTTTCAGAGAACTTTTTCTTGTTGTAGATATCAAGAATTACAAAAATACAATCTTTATTGTATATTTTTTGGTTGTCGTATAATTCAAAGTCAAAGTATTTTTCAAAAAAATTATTAAAACATAATCCAAAATATTTAAATTTTAAGTTATCTGAAGTGTACCACGATATTGCATCTTCGTAGTTAAAATCCATTAGCACTAATGTTTTTTTAGACACGTTTAAATTTTTATTCACACATTTCTAGAAAAGGTAATACAATGTCTTGATAGATACGTTGTTCAACTAGTTGACCATTAAAAAAATGATTCCAATTATGTGTTATTTTTTCTTCAGTTAATTTATCGTAAGTGTATATACTTTTAGTTTTTTTACTGTATAAGTGTTTTGACAGACTTTGTGCATTATCTACTATCTTATCTAGTCTTAAGTCGTTGTCATCGATAGTGTCATAACTTTCGTCAAATAAATTTTCAAAAGTTTCAAAACCTAGAGTTCGTAAATGCTTTAGAATTCCTGGTTGTCCTTGTATAAGAAAAGGATGCCTGTACATTATGGGTTTATAGGTTTTCTCTGTTATAAACGGAGGAGCATCTTCTCTGTTCTTGTTATATTTAAAAATCTGCCTAGTAACACAAGTTTCTGAAACAAGACTAAAATAAGTATCGTTGTACCAATCAGGATTAAAATACCTATCGTTTATGATCCCAAGATGTTCGTATTCCCAAGAGTTATATTGATGTTCAAAATCTTTATTTCTAGGAAGAAGAATATTTTGAGATTTGCAACTCCAGACCATATTTTTTAAAAGAGGATTTATTTTAGAAAGAAGATCTACTCTATGTCTTCGTAATTTCCCCACAGGCATAAGTGCTAGCTTATTCCTATTGGAAACTCTTGGATACTGCACAGGACATAAAATTAAACGTTTATTATCTTTAAAACTAGCCCAACCATTCATATGTCTAAGAACTTCGTTAAACCAGAACCAATTATCTATATAAAATATTGGAAATGTACAGTAAACATCTGGATGATGTTCTGGAAAATATTCAACAAAGTGTAATAGAATAACTTTAAAACCTTGATCTCGTAAATGTTCGTATAACTTTGAATTTTGTATAAAATTGTTTTTATGGTAAATATCACAAAGCACAAAGACGTGTTGTTGTTTATTATAAGTTTTATCTTTTTGATAAAGTTCGAGATTAAAAAATGTTTTAAAATAGGCAGGAATATTTAATCCAAAATATGCTGAGCTAAACGGATCGTCCACTGTTCTACGGGAAAACCATTTATCCTCTTGTTCCCAATCAAGTAAAACTATTGTTTTTTTCATTTTTTGTCTCTATTGGCTACCGCATCCTTGAGCATAGCCTTGACTAATAAAATCATTTTATTTTTTTCTTTATCAGCCAATATTTGCATTAATGCTTGTTTGTCCTCATAGCTTTTAGCATTGTCTAAAAATTCTGTAGGTACTGCCATTTTAGGTTTTTTAGGTTTAAACTTTTTACGTAAAGAATCCAAATCTGGACTGCCGTCATTTTCACTCATAGTATAGCACCGCCCTATAAAAAATTAATAAAACTAACTAAACACCTTAATACCATATATCTGTTGAAATCTAATCGCATCTTGCCTATCATTTACCATAGGTTCACCACGTACATTAAGACTGGTATTTAATAGCATAGGACAATTAGTTATGTTGTACCACTGTTCAAGTAATTGTCTTATACCACCACCAGATTGTTTATTTACTGTTTGTACTCTGCTTGTGCCGTCGTAATGTGTTATGGCAGGAAAGTGATTGGGAAATTTACATTTAGCTACCACCTGCATATAGGGACTAGATTTCCAACCACTAGGCATATCAAAATATTCGTCAACTAATTCTTCTAGTATTACTGGTGCAAAGGGTCTGAATTTTTGTCTACGTTTAATTTCATTTACACGATCCTTTATATCTAGTCCTCGAGGATCTGCCAATAAACTCCTATTACCTAATGCCCGTGGCCCAAATTCTGCGCGACCGCTTGCAACACCCACGATGCCATCAACCAATAAAGCATCAATAATAGAGTTAACTGGGTATGCTCCAGGTATATTATGTCCAAGAAAAGCATTATGCCAGTCAATACGTTGGCCATAGGCTAACGCTGCTGCGCCCAAACTGCTACCAGCATCTCCGGGATTAGGCATAATCCAGATATTATCAAAATATTCTCCTAGGTTTTTATTTGCCAGACAATTAAGAGCAACGCCACCCATATAGACTAAATTTTTACTATTCCCAATTTTTTTGGCTTTTTGCCAGACCTTAGCTAATAACCGTTCTGTAACTTTTTGGGTGCAAGCTGCTACTTCTTCATTAGAAGCTAAATCTAAGTGTTCATAGGGCAACCCTATGTGTAAGTTTTGTTTAAAAGAGCATTCCCCAATATCCTGAACTAATTTATGTTCCAGGATACTATAATTGTTTGTGCGAGCATAGGCGCTCATTCCCATCAAGATATACTCTTCTTCGTTAGGTTTAAGACCTACACTGTTTGTCATCGCACTATAAAATAATCCTATACTGTGTGGGTACTTTTTAGACCAAAGCTTTTTATATTTGGCTTTTTTATCTTTATAATAAGCACTCCAAATAGAAATAGTATCAAATTCTCCAATGGCATCTATTACAACCACAGTTGCATTATCAAAATTACTTGTTTGGAATCCTGCAGCCGCGTGACTTAAATGATGGCCATAAGTTTTAATTTTATAGTTATCTAACTTTAGAGGTATCTGTTTCTTTAATATTTGTCTAGTAGAGAATTTATCAAATTCAAAGCTTTGTCCTGCATACAAGCGTCTAATTTGTTTTAACCAAGGTCGTTCGTAAAATGCAATTGTACTTATAGGATAGGCAAATGCGTCACTTACTAGTGACTTGTGAATATTAGAGTCATTTTTAATTTTACTATAACGTTCACTATGCCCAGCAAATAGAATTTCGCCCTGGGGGCTAACTACACTAAGAGCTGCGTCGTGATCACCAGCTGAAACGCCTAATATGTTCATATACTTTGTCTGCTATTAATTTATGTCCTTGAGGACTAGGATGTCCTCGAGGCATTTTAGTAATATCTCTTGTCCATTCATCTGTGCTTTCTAACATTGTTTGATCTACAAACATAGACAAATCTATATTTTCTACCAATTTTTTATGATTATTAGAAAACTGTCTGTGCATTTTATTGGCATAATGACTTATAAACATTACACAGGGGACTTTTTTTAATTTACAAATACTTTGTACTAAAATTATTTGCCTTAACCAGGCAGTATAATAGTACTCTGGTTGATCATTGAGTACAGTATATTTAACCATCTCTGCTCTATGCTTGAGGCTCTCATCATTGTTCCAATTTATAATTCTTCCGCCCCATACATCATATATCCCAAAGTTATCTGCTAGTTCTAGCCTGCCAGGATTAGTCCAGCTAATCACTACAAGTTCAGGATTTTCTAATATAGCATCCAACGCTCTTTTTACAATACGGGTATTACCTGTAGCTTCTTTACCCAGGTTAGTCACGTCCTTGTTAAGCAAAGTACCCAACACACTGGGCCAGGCGTCTGATCTGTCAGGGAGTTCAGCACCATATGTAAAACTACATCCTATAGTGTAAATCATAATTAATAGATAAAAGGATCTCGCTTCCTTATTTCCTTAAGTCTGCGTCTGTACTTTATTTCTAATCTAATTCTATAATATAAATTAATAAGCCATCTCATCTTATTTCCCAACAGAGTATTTACTGCTATAGTCGTAACCAGGTTTCATCATATCTATTTGCTGACTTTGATAATTGGGATCTGACCAACAATAATCATATTCTTGTCTTATACCGTCGACCTCAATAGCCTGAATGTTAAGATGGTCTCCTAGTATTTTCCAGATTTCCTGTGCATCTACAGTGCCAAAGCTATTTTGTAAATCCACCTGACCTATAGGCAGATATCCAAGACTTAATTTAGGATCATTATAATCTTTACCATTGCGTGTTAGCCATTCTCTAAATTTATCTTGTTGCTCTGTGTGCCAGTAGGCAGCACCACCGTAGACTACATCATTACCCCATTCTACATCAAATTCTCCACTGTAGAATTTTAATTCTGTTATAGCTTCACAAATTGTGTCGTTTAGATCAGGAGCCCCCTCATCTCTAAAAACCTCAAATAATGTTTTTCCTATTTGAGTCCAGTGCATATAAACACCACCTAGCACACGATCATAACCATTAACTGTAAAAAGTTTCCTGTGTTCGTCTGTTAGAATATATCTACCTGCTTGCAAAAATGTTGTTATCTGACTTGGCCGTATCCAGAAGGGCACAGTTTGAAGTTTTCTCTGACTTAGAACATATGACTCTAGTTCGTGACAGATATTATTAAGTTGACGAATAGCGTACTTAGTTTTGTAATTTGCTTTTTTATAATAATCACTTAAATCCCAAACTGTGCCCTGTAACACTTCGAAATGATTGTGTAATAAGTTAAACATTTCGTGATTGGGCCCTAGATCGCTATTATCTGTCCAGCATTCCTGTGTGTAGTTTTCTTCAATGGTGTATTCGCTACCAAAAAAGTTATTGATTGTTGCAATATGATTGTTTAAACTGTTTGTTAAAAAATTTAGATCTCTGGCTGTGTAAGGAAAACCCATAAAGCAGTAATTTTTCTCAAGATGTTTTTTATTGTGTAAAATTTCTTTGAGTGCAAATACCCAGTCTCGAGCCAAAACATTATCAGCCACAACTATATTATAGTCGACTGTGTCCTTTTTATTCAAGGGATTGGATAGTATTACTTTAACTAATTGATTTATACCAGTCATACACTTCTTTTCTTTGCGATAATATTTCTTCTAGACAGGTGTCAGCTTTTCGTCTAGATTCTATTTTAAGAGTTTGTTGTTTACCAATCGCTAGATGATCAAGGTAATTATCCCCATATTGTTCTTGAAATGTTGGGCGATTTTTTAATTGCACTAGGATATCTCGTAAAGATCCTGTTACATTGGGTAGTAGCTCATCTACCCAGTTATTTAAAATGTTTCTAGGTAATGCCAGCGGAGATAGTATAATATCTGGACTGAAACTAAAAATTACCTTGGCCAACACATCTACTCCTAGCGAGTCTGCGAGTTGTTGTATTTTGTTAACTTCAAACATTCCGGGCAGAGTGAGCGTAAAGTCAATTCTGAGCTGACGTGAGTGAGTTCTGATTTTAATTCCTTCACGGAAGTTCTCAAGCCACTGGTCGTAATTAAGACCTGATCTAATGTATTCCCCAATTGTTCCTGTACCGTCAAGGCTCGCGCAAATCTGCCAATCGCGAAGCCTAGTAAGAATGTCGTTATAAAGATTGATACCCCTATAATTAATTCTAGATAAATTTGTGTTGTACCTTGCATAAACATTCTGGCCATCTCCTAGTTCTATTATTCTTGCCATATAACGCCAATGTTGTTCATACATTAGTGGTTCTCCACCTACCCAGTAGACTTCTTCTACTCGGTGCTCTTCCACAGCTTTTCTGAATTCTTCTTCGATTTGTGTGTTCTGAAAACTTTCTATCTTAATTTTGTTTTCAGATTTCATCCAGTTGTTTTTTGTATTAGACCAATCTATATCGTTAAACTGTCGGCGTTCTGTTTCCCAACTACTACTAAGCATATCGCCACACATACGACATTTGAAATTGCACAAATTACTGAACCTATAATCCCAACTGACAGGTTGTAGTGAAGTGTGCCCGGTTTCGTCTGTATTAGCCATTGCCTCTAAATACTTATGATCAAACAATCTATTAAAATAGCTACGGTAAACGTCAGTATTAAGTAACTTATTATTGCAAACTTCACACTCAGGAAGGGTTTCACCAGCCATCATACGCCTACGTACAGATTTCATATGATCACTGTTCCAATGTTGCTCTAGCGTAAGTGGTTTATATTCTCCCGAACCCGAAGCGGTGTCAATATATTGCTCAAAATTTTGCGCGGGTTCCCTGCTTGCACAACACATTCTTCTTTCAGTTTGAGGGCTAAGATAAGTATGAACCCAGGGAGCCATACATAAATTTTTAGGCTTTTCAGACATAGGGCTTTAGTTCAGGAAATACTTCTACTAGATTATTTCCACGATGTTGGTCGTGTTTTCTAAAAAACTCTAGGCTTTTACTAAATCCAGTTTCGTCTAGATTTGTGGCATACCCAGTGGCGGCTTGGATAGACATTTTCGTAGTGTTGTTGACATCTAGCTTGGCTAAAACTTCATATTTTTTGCGCAAACTTTCTGCTAGGCCCAATGGTAGCCGTTGGGGATTCATAATTTCAGGATCGTCCACTGAGCAAAGGTAAATATTTTTTATGTTATTTTCCAAACACCACAATATTAAGTCAGGATATCTCAGTAACGCAAGATTACTGAACGCTGTTCTTATATTAAAAGGTTGATTGAGATTTCTAAGAATAGAAATACCATTTAAAATTTGATCCCAACGAGAGGGGTATCTTAGATAATCATTAACTTCTCCAACACCATCTATACTGCAATCTATTTCAAAATCTTTAAAATTATTCTGTATTTTTTCTATTTTGGCTGGATTAATATTAGTTGTGTTTGTGGTAAAATATAATTTTAACTTTTTAGATAATCCACGGTTGATTAATTGATCAATCATTCTAAAGGTAACTTTATCGTAAAAAGGTTCTCCACCTAATAAACTCACTGTAGTATAATTATATTTTTCTATTATTTCTAAAATACGTTCCATTTTATTATCAGATAAATCTATTAGCCCTATATCCTGATAGGGTTGGAGTACCTTAATTTCTATTAATTCTTTGATCCTGGGGAAACTACTGTAACTACAGGGCAAGCATTTTAAATTACACGCATTGCTAGTGGAAATTAAAATAGTGCCTTGATCAAACTGCCCCACCTTGTATTCTATGTCTCTTGCAGTTTTGCTAAATCTAAGACTGCTTCCATACTTTTCTTCGTTTGTTTTACAAGTTCTGCATACACTGGGTAGTTCGTTATCCTCTAGATGAGCTCGTTGTAGTTCTAGTATTTCTGGATGTTGATAGTAATTTAATACATTAATGTTGTTGGAGTTTGCTAGGTAGGGAGGGCAGGGTTTAGCGCCGCCAAATTCATCTATAATTATTCCTTCAAAAGGGTTTACACAAAGTGGTTTCTTATTCATATCCCATTGCCGTGGCTATCTCTAAATGCGTGTCTTTAAAATTTTGATTTCTATATTGATCTGTTTGTTTCATACGTCGAACAAACTCTGTGCCATCACTACCAGTGCCATTTTCAATAAATTTAATAATATTATCTATTTCACGTTGATAAAACTTAGTAGTCCAAAATGTAGTCTTAAGTTTATTTAAGACTAAATCTCTAGCAGCAGGAGTCATTTTTTGTATGCTCATATGATCAGGACTATGTAACATATTAAAATAAATGTTATCGAATCCCTTCTTATCAGCCCAGGCTAATAATTCATCTAGATAGTAAACGTTTTGAATATTAACAGTAAAACAAAGTTGTGTAGTAAGATTAACGCCGTCGTGCTGTTTGTAAGAACTTATCCAGGATATGTTATCATTTACATCCTGCCATTTAGCACCATATCGTTCATACTCAAATCTATCACCAACGTTATCTATGCTAAAAGCTATGTCTACTCTACCAAAGTGCTGCCATATCCAGGACTGATCAGGATCAACTGTACCATTAGTATTATAATGGATATCAATATTTTTACTATATCCTTTATCTACAGCTACTTTTAAAAGATCAAAATGTTCCTGAATCAGAAAAGGCTCCCCGCCAGTGAACTCGAAGTACTTAATATCTGGCAGTAACTCTATTAAGTTTTCCCAAAAACCAGGGCTTTGCCTAGGCCAAGAACCCTGTTTCAACCATTGATAGGCTACGTGATTTTCTTTTTTTACGTTGGGTGTATATTTTAGTTCTTCATCAGCCCACTTACTACTACTCCAGCTTCCGCAGATTCTACATTTTAAATTACAAATATTTCCTAATTTTAAGTCTACGAACCAAAGTTGATCAGGAGTTAAGTTTTGCCAGTCGACTTTTTTGTACAACTCTTTCAATCTTATTCTACTGTTTATTCGTTTACTAGTTCTGCCTGCTGCTTCCTCTTCCCAACATAATTGGCAGGTTTTGGGCTTCTCACCAGCTAGCATTTGTTTACGTAGATCTTGCATATAAACACTTTTATAAGCGGTAACAAGATTTGATTCTCTTAGATTAATTTTTTTACCTGATTCATCGGGTATTTCATCTCGAGCAAGACAACAAGGACGTACAGTACCCATAGGACTGGTTTCTATACTAACCCAAGGTAACATACATATGGTTTCAGGTAGATTCATAATTTTTTAATTCTAATAATTCGGGAAATACTTGGAAAAAATCTTCACTTCTAGTTTGATCTAGCAGAGAAACTTCTTTAAGAAATCTTGGTATAAGATTTTCAGAATTTTTACTGTTTATAAAGTTTAACAATCCCCTGTAGCCCAAGGTGGCTCGTTTGAGAGAGTCCTGTGGTTCTAGCCACTCTAAATGTTTCTCATACTTGGAATTTATCTGATTCTTTATGCTGCTAGGTAAAATGTCTGCTCTATACCATTCAGGGCCTTGGCAGACATTTATATTAAAATCTTTAGCCTTGATTAGACCAAGCTCTACCCATTCTCTATGGAAATCAGGAACGTGCAAAGCATTCATTGAGCTTACAGTGGCAGCAATATAAAAATCTACGTGCGGCACTTCCTGGAGCATACGCATTCTATTGTCTACTGTTTGACTCCATTTTGTACCTTTTCTCATTAGCTCTGCTCGACTACCACTGGCATCTAGACTGGCGCCTACACTGATATTTTTAAAATGACGCCAGTATTCAAATACGTGTTTGTCTTTAAATGCCAATTCACTAAAATTTGTATTGTACTGTATTCTTATATCTGTTTTACCCTGTTCTAATAATTTCTCTAGCATAAAATAATGCTCTTTCATTATCAGTGGCTCCCCACCAGCAAAGTAAACCTGTTCTAGATAGGGGATATGCGGTTCCATCTGTTGCAACATAGATTGCTCATCGCCCGCTGCGTATTCTATACGCATCATTTCTCTACCCAAAACATCAGGCTTTTTGCCGTAGAGTTTTACGTGTTCATTATACCAGTTACTGCTAAAAATTGGACCGCAGGTACGGCAACTAAAATTACACAAATTACTAAATCTTACGTCCCAGTATCTGATTTTAAAGTCGTCCACTGACCCGTCTAGATTAGTTGCTTCAGCTTGTGCTATATGATGTCCATAGTTCCTATTGCTGTCAAATCTCATACTGAACAGTCCATTTTTTTCCTGTTCATAACATTTAGTACACTGGACACTGGGTTGACCTTCAAGCATATTTTTACGCATTTTTCTTAAAGGGCGTTGATTCCAGATTTCCTCCATTGTGTGTTGTCTGAGATCACCCACTGGGTGCCAATAGTCTGCTAGGCAACACGGATAGGCCCTGCCATCAGGGAAGGCGTGCATATGAACCCAGGGTAACATACAGAAAGTATCACTTTCTGTTAGTAAGTGCTTTTGTTTGTCAGTAAGATCTTGGTCATTAATAAAAAAGGGTTTCCTGTCATTATACTTGTACCCTTTATTGTAAAATCCCTTGATATCGTTTGTATCATCGCTCATTATAATGACCTATACCATTCAGCTAAGTTAGGGAAAGTTTTTTCAAAATTCCTATTTCGTCTTTGATCGTATTGAACAAAAAAGCTTTTAAAATCTTTAACAAGATCTGGCTTTATATAAACGACTTCTTGATTGTCATAATCCTGCTCTTCAAAAATAATTCCTTTATGTGGAACTTCAACAGTTTTTAAATAATCAGCAAGTCTCTTAATTAAAAGTAGATCATCTTCTTTAAAATATCGTGTATTTTCTGTGTTAGATAAAAACTGAATTAGTTCATCACTATATTGAATTCGTTTCTCCATTGGCAAAATAAAAATATTTTGAAATGCCGGAAATCTCACAAAATTAATATAGGTACCAAGTTTACCCTTGCAATTATTTTCTTTTCTAAAATCCCTAATCCAGTGCAAATACTCCAAGTACCCATCAATACTAATTGCATTAATTGTCGATTGTAAGTAAACAGTATCAACACTACTTTCAGAAATTAGACGTTTTAAGTTTTTTTCAAACTGTTTACTATCCAAACCATCTCTAACATACTCTGCTTTGTCACCAATATTTTCAATGCTAACTAGAACCATAATATGCTTGATGTTTCTTTTAGCTCGATTAATATGATCAATTAATTTATCCAAAACATCGTCATCATAGGATAGATTGGTAATTATGCCAATATTCTCTAATGCGGTGCCTTTTTGCTCTCCACACCAATCCAGAAATCTCCACAAATATCCGCCCATCGTGGGCTCACCACCAGTGAAGTGAATTGATCTTAGATGCTTATGCAGGTCAGTTTCCCACCATTTAAAAAATGCTTCTATGTAGGGATTGTTATTGCGATCATTATAATCATATTTTACTGTATGATCCTGTGTGTTGGAATATTGATCGCTGCCGTTGGTAGTTAAATTTACATAAGGGCCATTTTGCCTAACATCGCGAGCCCAGCTGCTACTAATATACGGACTGCAATAGCTACAGGCTAGCTGACAAGTTCTATCAAAAGCTATTTCCAGTTCTCTTAGTTGGACATCGGAATTGGGGTCTGCATTGAAGGCTAGGTCAAGTTCTTCAGGACTATATAATGTACTGTATCTCATCCTGTCTGATATTGCTTCAGGATCTGACTCTTCAATTACCCAACAAAACTGACAATTAATTGGACGTTCTCCGCGCAACATTTGAGCACGTTCAGCCTTTTTAAATTTTGTATTATGGATAGCCGACGGATTAAGTTTAATTTCTTCTGCATCAATTTGATGTCCGGGATTATGAAAACAACTTTGTGTGCCACCCATCCATAACTGCACAGTGGCATAATACCACTTGTGGCCACAGAAGCTGGATGACTTGGTATCTAGATGTTTTTTCTTAAAAAACTTTATTTCTTGTTCTTTCATATGGTTTTATACCATTCTGCTAGATAAGGAAAACTATTTTCAAAATTTTTATTTCGTCGTTGGTCATATTGTTGATAAAAATACTTGAAGTCGTTTCTAAGTTTAGTTATATCGAAAGCTTCGCTGTGTGGAGTTTCCACTACGTCAAGATAGTTTATCAAACGGTTTATATGAGCTATTTCGTGCTCGTGCAAACCTATGTGATTTTGCCAGACATCAAGCCATCTGGATAACCTATTTCTATAATAAGTTTTTATATCAGATGGCAAAACTAGAGGACTTTGAAAACTTGGAAATCTTAATATATTTAATGTAAAATTAATCCTATCTCGACCAAAGTTACTTTTAAATTCAAGGAGCTTGGTTAAGAATTCTGGTAGTGAATCTAAGCATAATGCATTAATAGTACACATAACGTGCAGTGCTTTTATGGAATCGCTTTTTAAAAGTAATTCTATATTATCCAACCATTGTTTATAGTCAAGCCCATCTCTTATATACTCAGCCTGAACACCCACGCTTTCGTTACTAGTATACAACTCTACGTGTGGTAGATCCTTGATTCTATCTAGAAAGTCCTGTAATTTTTCTCTATCAAATCCAAGATTACTATTAATAGCAAGTTGAGTATTACTCTTGTTTTTATTTTCCTTAAACCAATCAATAAGCTTCCAGGTGTATCCTGACATAAGAGGCTCGCCGCCAGTTATTCTTAACTCCTTTAAGCTCTTGTGTAGATCTGTCTCCCACCAGTTAAAAAATGCAGTAACGTAAGGGTTTTCCTCGCCGAACTTATAAAGTTGACTATGATCGTGAGTATGAGTAAAGTGGTTCCTGCCGTCACTAACCAGATTGATGTAGGGTCCATTGTTTTTAATGTCTCTAACCCAGGTACTACTAAAGGCAGGATTACAATAAGAACAAGCAAATTGGCAAGTGCGGTCAAAAGATATTTCAAGAGTTTGTAGGTTAACGTCACTATCCGACGGTAAATTAAATGCATAGTCTAGATCCTTATCATCATATATGATTGTTTTGTACACCCTATCACTTATGTTGTTACTGTCAGCATCCTCTATTTTCCAGCAATATTCACAACCTGAAGGCCGTTCTCCACGTTGCATTTGACTACGTTCTAGCTTCTTTTGAGTAGTGTTATGCAGTGCCCTGGGATTGGCTTTTACATCCTCAACAGAAACGTGATGTGGTAATGGATGGTGGCAGCTTGTAGTTTGGCCACTACCTAACCAAATAGTAGCATTATACCATTTAGCGGCGCACCAACTCTCACTCTTTATATCAATGACACGTTGTTTATAATCTAGATAGGATTCGTTATTGTGTTTTGGCATAGTACTCACATTGGCGCCAAAATTCAGACATTTCTGGAAATGTTTTTAGAAAGTCCGTACTGCGCCGTTTATCGTGCTCGTTAAAAAATCTATAAAAGTCAGCTTGTTGCATTGTAACATATTTTGGGTCTAAATTACGACCTTCATTCATCCAATCTATAACTCTTTGCAATCTTTGTAACTCGTAATCCTTAAATCCTTTAAACGGCTTTTCTACGGTTTCCAGATTTTTCATTATGAATACCCAACTTTCCTCCAGTAAATCAGAATACATCTCGGGCAATATCTGCAAACTTTGATGCGTGGGTTGTCTTAGTATAGGAGTATCAAACCATACTCTCTGATAGGTCTTGCTGTATATCTCTCTTAGTCCTAATATAGCATTAAACAGTTCTCGGACACCAGTCACATTAAGAGCGTTCATTGTAATAATGAACGTCAAGCTACTTCTATTTGGGACTTCATTAAGGAATCTATTAACGTTATCCCAGAGTCTGTTAAAGTTAAGTCCGTGTCTGCCATATTCAGCTCTAGGCCCCACACAATCCAGACTCACGTATTGCATAAAATGTTGCAGTCTTTTTGGCTCGTTTGTTGTAAGTTTTTTCACATAGTCTAGATATCGCTCAAACAGTTCAGGCTCGACACTGAAATTACTAGTAACATCAAGATGCAAATCAGGACTAGGATGCTCTAACACATAGTCGAATACACGGTATGTGTTTTTATCCATCAAGGGCTCGCCACCAGTCATTCGAAAGTGTTTGAGCGTAGGGTATAAACTAGGCCACCATTCCCAAAAGGCATCCACATATGGATTATATTCACGAGCAGGGATAGGTCGTTTACGACCTGTAAAGTGACTGGGGTCATTGTGAGGATTACTAGTGGGATACGCTCCGTGCCTAGTAATTTCGTCAGACCAACTGCTGCTAAACTGAGGGCTGCAATAACTACACTTAAGGTTACAAGCGTGATTAAAATTGACCTCCACATAACTTGGAATTTCATCTTCATCTCCAGTGCTGTTTACAATACGATCGAAATGTTCTGCTGCCCAGGGTTCGCCACTACGGTAGTGCCTATCACTTAGGTTACCTAAATCTTCTTGTGTCCAACAATAGCTACACTCACCAGGGCGTTCATTACGCAACATAATTCTGCGCTGTTCTTTTTTGTAGGGCGTATTGTGTAGAGCACTGGGATTATCTTTTAATAATGTTTCGTCTATTTTATGAAGTGGAGGATGATAGCAACTATTTGTTAAGCCCGTGGGAAGATGCAGGCTGACCTGCTGCCATTTTGCAAGACATAGTCCCTCACCAAGCTGGGACTTCATTTTTTCTGCTGCTGTTAAAAACTCGCTGGACATTACCAACCTTCTATTCTTCTAATTACGTCCATCTCGGTCATCATAATTTCGGTGTTACGTTGACCTGAACTATAATGATGCTTAAAAAATTTACTTTGATCAGGACTTAACATTGTTATAGGAAGACCCAATCTGTTCGTCAGAGCATCCTGAATATTTGTGCAGCCTAGTACAGGATCTTCTTTACTAAACATATCCCACAATTTTTCTAACATATCAAAGTCTTGTACATAATGATGATCCCAACCTTCAAGCATAATCATAAATGTACCTAGTCTTGCACCATACATAGCCCAATAACCGTTTTCTACATCTGCTCCCACACTCTGCCAGATGCAGAGATGATCGTAATTACGATTGTTTACTTTACGTTCAAATTCTTCAAGGCTAGGTTTTGCGCCGCGATCCAGACACATTTTGACTCCTTCACGGAAACCAGCACGCCAGGCCTGCTTGGGACTACCATTGGGGTATGTTGTACTGTAGCAATTATGCATTGCGAAATATTTTGGATCAAAACAAAATTCAACAGCAGTTTCTTCTCTCCCATCACTAGCTTCGTGTGTTCGCATATTATTGACAAAGTCTTTGCTCCAGACACTAAGACCCCCATTGCCGTAACGAAGCCCATTTATGATATTTCTAGCTTTCCATCTAAAGGCTGCACCAGCATATTCTGGTTTAATATTCAATTGTAGATTAAAAAATTCCGGGTCTGGTAGATTATCTCCATCTATTAATACAAACCAGTCTGTATCACTTTGCGCGGCCGCTGCCTTGTGTGCAGCATCGCTACCTTTAATCCCATCAACCCTTTTAGCCCAGGGTATCATATTCTGTATTTTAACCCAAAATTCTTCCTTTTTAGGTTCATCGTAGGTTAAAAAGACTACATCTAGATCAGCAATATCAAGAGTTTCTGTTTGTATAGTCATAATATTCAATATGTTTAAAGTTTTTTAATTCTGATTTATCTATTACCAGTGCTGCGTGTCCAGGAATTGTAGGAACACCAGTCTTGGATCTTTTAAGTTTTCTTTTTAATTCAACATTATGCACGATTAGTTCTGCTACACCATCTCGTATATAATATTGGTGGTAATTGTAAAATATTTCCTTTTCTACTACTATATAAGGTAATTCTGTTGTAGGATGATTTATCATACTACACATTTTAATGTCGCCCTGCTTATCGTAGTACCATCTATACTCAGGAACTTCTGGTTTATATGCTAAGTGTTCCTGATAGGCTTCCATCAAAGCTTTAAATAATTCCTGTTCTGCGTTCATAGTATTCAATTAGTTCTGGAGTAGCATACTGTTTATCATAATAGTGTACAGGCCAATATTGGTTAACACTATTAATTCGTATCATATCTTGATCTCGTTCCGCTAGAACTGCATCGTACCAGGGTATACTGGTATTATAACCATTTATCTCTGGTTTCATATGCACAAATTTAATAAAATCCAGCGTGGGTAATGTTGTAAGTTCTAGTCCCACTACCTGCGCAGTGACGGCGTAAAGTACATCAGTGCTGGGGGTTTCTTCTCGACAATTTTTTAACACCCTTGTTTTTAGTTCATCCCAGTGTTCTCTTATCTCATTAGCTGTACTAAAAAATCTAGCAGATGTCTGGCTATATCTAAAATACATAAGCCCTGTATAAATGTCAGGTAGTGCATTACTGTCGAAAAATCTACGGTAGGCTCGACTAGTTGCTGGCTTGCCCTGACTTGTTAAGCAGCCCAGTGGCATAAACACATCACGTAATCGAAAACTAGGCAACCAGTGATCTATACTGGAAGTAAAAAGTAAATCACTTTCTAATTTGATAGTTTCTTTAAAAGGAGTAAGACTGAAGGCCTGGCATTCATTCGCCAATTTCCAGTTCGAGTCTTGATTATTATAATTATTTTGTATTTCTATTACGTAATCAAAAACTTTTTTATGTTTTGCTGTTATTTGTTTGTTTGTCTCGGCGTCTACTAGGACTGCGTATCTATTATTTTTTTGGGTAGCTTTTATATTAAGTGCTTGCAGATAGGCTAAACTAAGATAGTCAGTATCTTGCGTGTTTTCAGCTATGGTTAAAAATCCAAGTTGTTCTTTATGCTGCATTTATGTACTCTTCTAGAAAGTTTTTATAACTGTCTGATAGTAGATATAATTTATCCATAACGTGTATGTCCTGAACTGGAAGGATATGAGCTTTCTTATCAGTTCGTATAATCAATGATTTGTTTTGTTTTTCTAAACTTTTAATTTCTGTATCAAGAGTAAGCATTGGCCAGGGTATACGCCTATTGTTTTCTAAACGGTATCCATTTATTATTAGATCTGCTATAGCAAATGCGTAATCGTTACGATAGCTTTGATTAAATATGTTGAACATTGCACAATAGTAACTATATCGATTTTCTATCCTAGCAACCATATCAAATAAATCCTGACTGGCTTTGGTTTTATTGAACGCCACCACCGTTGCCCATAGGTAATTAATACTACCACGTGCCATTGGTTGTGTTAAAATTTCCTGCGTATTATAACTGTCCTTGACTATTAAATAGTCAAAGTTAGTATCAAGAAGTTTAACTAGATTATTAGTAAGCGCAAGGTAATCGGAATCTATTAAAATTGTGGTATCATAGGGTGTAAGCTCGTATGCTTTATATCTACTCTTGTTACGCCAGACCCAGGTTGCACTATTATAGTATTTTGTGTTTGTATTATCTAAAGCCGGAATACTAATAATATTTTCAAAATTATTATTTTTATAATCAGTTGCATCCGTTATAAGGGTAATTGGTAGACCCAGTGAATGTTTAACTAGTCTTGCGCATCTAGCTGCTATTTCCAAATAGTCTACTTTGTCAGTATTACTAGCGAATACCACTACCCCCTTAGACTTTTCGGACACGAGCTATTTCCTGATATTGTTGATGCCAGGCGTTCATTTGTACTTGATAATGTTGCTTGGCTAGTTCATAAAATTCTTGCCTAGATACTTTTATAGGATTTTCGTAGACGTCTGCTAAAAATAACTCATCATCAGGCCAAGTAGCTACGAAAGACAGAAGCTCGGGACTAGCTAAAAACATTCCACCATTATGGGTAAAGTGCAAATTAGTTTTGACTGATTCGCGAAGAAGTTTTTTGTTTATTTGTATGTCAGTGGCTTGACGCACTGACTCTGCAATTTGACTTATAGAATTCATAGTTTTAATGTAATAAAGGCCTAGAGTATTATACTATAGGCCTTTTGGTTCGTCAATAGGTTTTGGTATTACATTAAGTAACTGTAATACTACCCCAGGTGTTTGCAAGGAAAGTTGTTTCTGGTGGAATAATATCAATTCTGGTAGTAATAGTTCCAGAGATATCATCACTAGTGGTATCAGCTCCGGCTTCAGCACTCTGGAAACCTTGGTTAATGGTATAGGTAAATGTAATTACGTTACCAACGTCCTGATAGGTAGCATCTTGTTGACCATTAGTTCTAACTCTCAGTGTCACATTACTGTCTGTGTATTGTGCTGTGGTTGCAGTAGCTTGGAATAAAATTACATTAGCTGTAGATAAGTTCCAATAACCCTGTGTAGTATTGTCCGTTACGCTAGCACCGCCTGTTCCTGTTCTAGCTGCGCAATTAGTACCTCTAAGAGTTTTGGCAGTCATAAATGGTTGGAAGGCAATAAAAGTTGCGCCTCGGCTCGTGGCATCTGTTCTTGTAATAGCTGGAACGTTGAATACAATTTGCCCGCCCGAATTAAAGAAGAATCGTGCAGCATCTGGACTTGCGAAACTCACTGTTCTTGTTACGTCTACAGTGTACAATGCAGATGTTGTACTGGAATAGGACACGTTGGCATTAGTACCAGTGATAGTAGTTCCCACTGCTGAGTAATTATTTCTATTTGTAAATCCTGTGGTCAAGTTGCCAGAGACTTGACTATAAAAAGTTATAGTATCCCCCGCAACAGGCAGAGTAGTAACAATATTAGCCAAGGCGTCTTGATGCCGACGCATACGGTTAAGATAGTTAAAGAAATCTGACCACTGTGTAGCAGTTACAGTACTTGCTACTGACACGTTAGCTGGCACTACTTGACCATAACCAGAGTCTCCTCTACCTCTCCCCCACACCGTGGCAAGTTCACCTGATACTTTTGCTCCAGCATTACCACCTATAAAATTGTTATAGTCAGTAGCTTGAATTAAACCAGTTTGCGCATAAGTCATATATTAATCCCAAAAATCTTTATTAAATATTTATTCGTACAATAGCTAGCACTGTATTTTCTGAAGGGTCTTTTTTGTCCTCTAGGGATCTACCAATGACATTAAATGGCGTCACTTCATCAGCAGTTGCAGCTCGAGCTAGTCCATTTCCGGCAGATACTAGACGATCACCTTTAGTAACTGTACCTAGTGTTCTTACTGGTACTCTACCAGAAAGTACAACCGCTGGGTGAGATTTCTCATTGCCTGCTTCTGCATTCATTAGGTACGCTGGCGCAGTGCTTATTACACCTAGTACGTTTTGGCTCAACTCTTCTGTTTCTAGAGTTACTTCATAGAAGCCACCCACACGAACTAGAGTACCAGGAGGGTAGACATTATCTGCCGCAAATCGTTCTGCCAAGTCAGCGTACTCTGCTGAACTAGCTCTACCAATTAAATTCACGGCCGTGACTGAATTTGCAAATACATTACTAAAATATCTTGTGCTACTTCCTATTGTTCCACTAATATTGGATGCAGGAACAATATTACTTGTGTTCATTGTTATATTACCTACTACTACACTAGAAGTGGCTGCGTAAGTAGCGGCTTGTACTTGTGTATTAGAGTAGATTCTTAATGCTTCCACACTAGAGCCGGAATTTACAACGTTGACTGCTATATCACCACTGTTAACTGTGTTTTGTAGTCTTACTAGCGTACTTGAGCCGCCTACGATTCTAAACTGACTGGCATTACCAAAGCTTACACCTGCTTCATTAGTACTACTAAACTGGATTACACCACTTAATACCTGCGCATTTCCAGTAGTAGTTACATAGGCGTTGGCGTTTAAGTTTCCTAGTTTATCTGCATTAGTGGCTGTGCCTACTAGTTTAACATTGGCGCTGGCAAACGTGAAACCAGTATATAAATCAGCATTAGCGCCAAATGATGTATTGATATCAGTAGCAAGTGTAGTTGCGCTAGAACCCATTTCAAAATCGCTGCCACTTAGTACAGCAACTACATTTCCGTCTATATAAAATGCTGTGACAGTCTTAGTTGAGCCAGTGCTGCTGTCCACAGTTCCAGTAACTGTACCACTAGTACCAGCGTTACTGCTGAATGTGCTTTCGCCTACTTTAACCCAGGCGTTGCCGTTATAGATCTTAAGAGCTTTGTTAGCTGGATCTGTAGTTTTATCAAACCAAAGATCGCCTTCTTTTACTGTTGCTGATGCAGCTACAACATTGCTTGTGGTAAGTTTAGCAATGCTATTAAATCTGGTCCCATCGTAGACTTTAAGGCTTAGGTTAGCTTTATCATACCAAAGCTGCCCTGTGAGTATGTTTGTGGGGTTTGGTTGTGTCTCACTAGCAAAATTCTCTGTTATTCGTAGGAAATTTTGATTTAATGCTGGCCCGTAATCAGCTGAGTTTTTACCAATAAACTGAATTACATAGTCAGTTGTTGGGGTAACTAGACCTGCACTAATTGATAGTGGGGTACCGTCTTGTTTATTAATTGTATATGCCATTGTTCTAATCCAATAATAAGTGTATTTATCCCTGATTCTTAAGCAGCATTAGTGAGGTTAGTTAAACTCTGGACTCTAATAGTATAATCTATTTGAATCAATCTGTTAAGTGCTTTTTGTACGGGGTGAAATATCACGTGTGTTAACAATCTTCCGGGTTTCTGCACTGAATTTTCTGTATAGGGATCGTTAGACACAATCCCCAGCTCATCAAATACAAAATCCCCACTTAAAGTTGCGCTGTTATCAAAAGCGGCTTGACCAGCAGGTTCTGAATAATCCAAAAGACAGCTTATAAAAATGTCTGTGTAAACTGTGCCATCTGTATGTCTTACTTCTACAAAATTCTTTGTAGTGTCAGTGTTAAGGGCACTAGTATTATCAATAACTTTAAAGTAAGTTTGATTATAGAGATCAGCGTTTCTACCATCACTGACATTGGTTTTTGTGGGAAGGTAGGTAACTATACCAGTGCTGTCTATAGCGGTTGCGCCATTACCAAAAACCATTTGATAGATAGTACCTAGAGATTTATTAGAAATACTTTTAGCTAGGGCTTCGCTCATATTTTCAAAATGAATAGCGTTCTTTTTGTCTACAAATATTTCCTTGGTTGTAGGATCAAATATTTTAACGTGCCCCACCATAAGGGTGTTATTTTTATCAAACATTCTTAATTTCCAGTTTCTATAATGGTTTGACCTGTCTGAGGATCAGTAATTTTTAAAAACCCTCGGATGTAGATACCGTTCAGATCATCAGGTTTAGTTTGTTCCGCCTGTTCGGGGTTTTCTTGTTCGTTGTTATCTGTATTTATCATAGTATAACAGCCCATATTTTATGTAGTTCGAGCCCTTGGTTATCTTCCAGGCTCTTGGCAAAGACAGCATTTGGATCATAGGGTTCTGTTAAATTGCGCACAGAAGTTGCGTAACCAGCTACGTCACTAGTGACTAATAAATCTCCTTTAGACACTGGACCTTTTACATTCACGGGTATTTTCCCTCTAAGTGCTAGCGGTAGCCCTTGTTCATCCCCGTTCATCAAATAAGCAGGATTAGTTGAGATAGCACCAGCTACTCTTGAGTCTGCATTAATTGTTGTAACAGTAATTTCTGCTTCTCCGCCAAAAACTACTACAGTGCCAGCATCATAGGGACTGTCAGGTATATAAATTTCCGCTAAGTCAGCATATTGGGCACTAGTGGCTTTGGCGTGCAATGTGTTGAATCTGTTATCAATTTGACCAATGTTGCCTACACTGTTGGAACCTGTTTTCCAGATCTGACTTACTACGAGGTTAGTAGCAAATTCTCCAGTGGGTACAACTACTTTAGTGTTTGCATTAAGATTAGCTACTGTTACATTACCATTGGCACTTATAATACCAGCAGCTACATTACTTGATATTAAATTTCCTAGCAAATTAATGTTGGCAGAAACAATGTTTGCAATTACATTAGCTGTTGATCTTACAAATGCAGTATTAAGTGTTGATATAAATGAATTACTAAACCATCTAGAAACATTACCTATGTTTCCTACGTTAGTAGTCAAAGGAATTATATTATTGCCTGAAATAATGTAGGAATCTATATAGCCATTGTCTACGTAAATACTTCCATAATTATTTGTGCTATTCCCTAAACTTCCTGAATTATTAGTAAGAGGTGATATCTCTCCCAGTGTAGTTACGTTTCCAGTAAGAGTGCTTGTTGTGTTTACTATTAATTTATCAGCTGTGATATAATTGCTTATAGTTGCAACGGGTGTGACAATAGATGTGTTTACCTGGATATTGTCAATGTTGCTATTAGTTGCGGTAAGATTGCCCTGAGTTACTATATCGCCCTGTGCGTAGATATTGCCTACGACACCAACACCACCTGCTACCCTTAATGCACCAGTTAAACTAGAGTTAGCTGTAGTGGTATTACTTAGAACTATCTCGCCTGTTCTAAAAGTACCCAAAATACTATTTGCACTTATAGAGCCGTTAGCGTTACCTACATTAGATCCCCACCACGTAAGAAAATTATTTACAGGATTAAAAACTAGTGCGCCTACGTTTGGTACTGAATTAGCCACATAAAAAAGACGCAGACCCACACGATTGTTATTTGCAATTACTACGTTAGGCAAACTAAGATTGGCGTCAGTTTGTACTTCAATTAGGTTACTAGAAGACGATATTGATGTTAATGAAACACTGGTTTGATTGGGGGCAAAAAGAGTACCTACTACTGTTACGTTGCCTGTATATGTAATATCACCAGTGGAAACATAGCTTTTTAAATTAGCTAAACTTACCTGATAGGTCATTAAATTACCCGTGGCCAGATTGGAAGCAACCACTGGTATCTGGCCCCCGCTATTAATAAGAGTAGCTACTGTTACGTCATTGTTAAGTTGACTAATTTTTACTGACATTTTTAATCCAATCGTTTCTATATTTATTAAGATTCATAAACTGCATACTTTAAGTTTCCAAACCTTTGATAAACTTAACGTAAGGTGTGTTACTGTTAAATAAACCAACGTTTGATGCTGGCGATTCAGCTAGTGTTTCAACAAGAATTACTTCTTCACTAAAGTCTGTAACAACTACAACATTCGCCTCAGTAAGTATGGGACTTTCAGTTAACCCCTGCTCGTTAAACACCCCGGTCTGTACCGCACGTTCCACAGTGGTAAACGTATAGGTTATTGGTGGGCCGCTGTTAGGGCCTTCAAATCTCTTGTTAAACACATTGCCATCTACATAGACTCTGCTGAAAGCAATATTAGCTCTATCTGCTTTATTGACTCCTTGCACAACATCAACATTTGCACCGAGATCGTAGAGTGTGGTACCAGCAATATGTTCAATCTGGCCTGTTCCCAGCGTTCCACGACGGATGTTACTTAATGTATTAGTGCTAGTATCAATATCCCAGAATGTTATACGTTCTCCATTGATATAAATCACCCCAGGTGATCTATTTGTAGGAGTATTAATAGGTTTAGTTAATACTTGGCTATTTGCCACTATTATAGTGTTAGAGTTAGCTGTTATATTGCTCACTAACGTAGTTCTATCTAAGACATAGTCTGCTCTATAGTATCTGTATAAATCTTCTCCGTCCTGAATTTCGTTAAATCTTGGAAGATTTTTATAGGACTGAATAGATTTGAATATTCTATAGCTGAATACGTTGTTGTTGGCTTCCCAATAGGGTCTTGACAATTTAGGATAGATTATTGCTGGTTTTAAATTACCACCAGTGACCGTAATCACAGGATTTTCTAAATAGCGTAAACCTGGCTGCGCTATAGAAATACCTACAATACTTCCAAGATTGTTTAAAATAATACCTTCCGGTGTGATGTTAGCAGTAACCGACGAGTTACCACCTGTTATAGCTATATTAACAGATGAAATACCTGTCTTAGTATAACCTAATCCCCCATCGACTATAGTAACGCCCTCAAGACCCATACCAGTTAAAGTATACCAATTAGTGTATTCTAACGATGTAGGATCTACGTTAGCTGTAGTGATAGTCATCATTACTGTGTCAAACATCCTACCAGGCACTAGTTCTTCAGGACTATAACTATTGTAGGGATCTACATAATCGCCACCATCTATTTCAATTACTGCATCGCTGCTTGTAAAGCCTGTATCAAAAGAAGTATTAGCCAGTGGTGGGCCACCGTCAATTATTTTATCTAGTAAATCTTCGTCAAATACAAATATACCTTCATTATTTTTGTATAATCCATCAAAGTAATCAAGGTCAAAATCCTGACTTGCTGTGTCAAATCCACCAGTTTCCGCAAAATTAGGGCTATCATAAATTACTCGTGGATAATTTACACCCTTTTGAACTAGATCTAGATTACGTCCAGGGCTGCCTAAATTGGGATTATAGTAGGCAGTGATTCTATCGTTGGCATTGTTGAAATCTCTACTAGAAAGTTCTGATAGATTTATATCACTAAACAAACTATCACTAGTAAAACTACTACTTACTCTGTAAGCAACATTATTGTAAGTTAATAACTGATTAGGAATATAGAACGTATTAGGTGTCCAGGCAGCAACATTGCTTGTATAAGTTATTCTGTCGTAGACTAGAGTAGTCTTAATTTTTCTTACAGTATCATTTTTAAGCACAGGATAAAGTCGTGCTGTAACATTACCTGCGCTTATAGTAATATTAGGCAATGTATAATAACCACTACCAGTATGAGTAACCACTACACTAACGATAGCGCCATTGGAAACTATGGCTCTTGCCTGAGCATCATCATTAGTAAAGCTTCCTGTAAAAGTTAATTTTGGCGGGTCAGAGTAGCCTGATCCCCCATCAATTACCCGCACACTTTCCACATAATAATCGTGGTTGTTTTTCCAATCGGAATAGATTGTCTGATTAAGGGCTTCAGCATCCTGTGGAAAGTCTGATATACCCAGTGCGTTAGTACTTGGACTACGGAAAAGCGCAAGTTCACTGTCATAGTAAGGCACAACATCATAATCGCTTATACCTAGATTGGTATTTTCCGATCTTTCATAGTTAAACACGTACTCCCTAATAGTAGATCTATAAGGCTTAACTTCCTCCACATATTTTCTATAGTTGTCCTGATTATTTCTACGATATAACGGTAATTGCTCCAATCGTGCAACTTTATGAACAATGTTTATGAAACTTGTCTTGAACACCCAGTCCACTAGTTTTTGTTCGTTGAACACATAATACACAAACACAAAGAACAATTCTGTGAACTTAGGACTTAGCTCATTAATAAAAATATTATTGCGCAGTGCTTCTAAAATACTTCTTATTTCTACGCTTGGAGTTTTATCAAATGCAGTGGATTCTAGGCTACTTGTATCAAAGCTATAACCATATTTTTCATAATCATAAAGATTATCTTTAAATTGTATCGTACCTAGTTGAATACCCACAATTTTGAGGTCTGTGTCTGTAACTTCTAATAGTATCCACTTGTTTTGCCCATTATTGTTAATTTTAACCACATCACCGGTAGTTAGGAAACTATTAATATCGTTGAGGTTTAATACCTCCTGAATTGTGTAATTAGGTACAGTAAGCTCACTGTATCCAGCGGCATACCAATCCACTGCTTCCCAGAATTCAGTTACATCATAACTTTGAATTCTATGTAGGACCCAACCCTCTTGCCTTTTACATTGATAGAGTGTCCATTTATTATTATAATTACTATCGTTTACAACAAGTACTTTGTAGTTAAGAGGGAAATATAAAGGATTCAAAAAACTAAATTCTGTGCTGTTTTCGCAACGTAGATCGTACTCACCCAGTGTAATATCAGGTAGAGGTTCTCCTGTGTTAATGGACTCTAGATCGAAGCCTCGGGTAACAACAGTATTTTTTAATACTGTGTTAACAAACTTGACCATTTCTTGTATAGCATTTTGCCTGTAAACAAACATAGACTGGCGTGGTCTATTTTCAATACCGTACTTCAAGTGAGCTGGCAATGAATTATCTGGAACCACATTGTTATAGGCATCCTGACCACTAATACTGTCTAATAACTTGTTATAAATCGATTGTGGTATACTGGTAGGCTTATCCACGGTGCTAGAAAGTAAAGCATATTCTCTATGAATAATATCTTCGTTAACACCCAGTGAGTAGTCTATGTGTAAAATAATTTTATCAGAAACTATATCTTCAAAAACATTAAACAGTGCCACCGCATCCTCACGGATAACTGCCATATACTTTATGCCACTGGCTCTTGGATTAGAAATATAGTTTGCTACCGTAAGAGCACTTAATTTTCTTGTAGAAGTACTAGGCACAGATATTTTATTTTTAACCCAGAAATAATATCTTACCACTGCTAGGTTAGTATTAGTGTCAACATAATTGACAGTAACGTAGGTATCAGTATACTTTACTTGCCCGTCTCCGTTGAGAGTAGCGTATTGATTAGGTGGGTAATTACTCTCAACCCATTCATAGACGTCAATACTACTTCCTGGAAACTGTGCTCCCCAGTTATCTGTTCTATACTTTATAGATCCTTTTTCGTAGTCTATATATCTTACACTTCCTAGATCCCACCAAAGTTGACCTACCTGCTGTTTACCCCATTGGTAAGTGTCGCTGAAAGTAATGTCGGATCTAGCAGAGTTATTGTAGACTGCAGGATCATAATCTGTTTTGTATGTAAGTTCTTGTTCGGCCTGTCCTAGTATTTTACCCTTGGCTGGATCAATATAATCAAGATAGTGTATAACCTGATTTGTGTCCTTGTGATATAGGTAGGCTTTTAAGACAGTGTTTACATCTACAGAGGCTTGTTGATTTTCTACTAGATCCCAGCCCTTGGCGCCTGTATCGTTATAAAAATGGAATACTGCACCGTTATTACTAGATTGTGATTCAACACTAAATTGGTTCGCTCCCACAAAAAGATTATTACCACGCACTGCTACAGCACTACCAAATTTGATATCTGTAGCAAAATCCTCAATCAAGTCTTTGGGCACTAGTTGTTGTACAAGACTAAATCTTCCTGGATAATTTACATTTTGTCTGCTATCAGCTAGGTATTGCATAGTCCATACAGACCCAGTGGAATAGCTATCACTAAATGTTGTAGTCCCATCGTCATAAGTAGTAGCCCGATCAAGTTGACTAGCTTCAGTATTAGTCAAATATTTGGTGCTAGAGGTAGTATTAGCAAACCCAGGGTATACATCAAAAGTTGTTTGTTTGTAAGTTTTTGCTTCGGGACTCCCAACTACTATGCCATCACTGGAGTCTGTGACTACAACACTATATCCAAACTTATCGTAAGAAGTTGCTGTGGGGTTTTCTATAATTTCCACCTCAGCAAAAACGTCCAGGCCTAGATATTCCAAAGGACTTGTTCCTGAAGCTTTTGATGGTAGCACTCTTAATTTGTCAGCGGTAATCACTGCATCACTAGTAATGCGCAGATACCCATTTTCATTAGTAGCCGTTACTCCAGGTATTCTTTTATTATTAATATCATTTACTACGCTGTTTAAAGATGTCCCTGTAAATTTAACCACCACGTCATTAATTCTAATACTATCATTGACTACAGCAGTTGGATTAGGATTTTTTCCTAGAATAGTGCCATAGACTCTAGATTGATTTAGTAACCTGTAGATTCTACCTACTTCAAAATTATTTTCACTACTGTAGTAAGGAACACCTACATATAGGCTACAGTTGTAGGGGCAAATATCTAGACTGTATCCAAATTGATCTTTGGTTGATACATTATTAGTGCCGTATTTTTTCTGTATTAATTCCCAGTTGTTAGATTCAATTTGTATGGTGGTACCATTGGCTGGTTCTGTAACAAAGGTAACAGTATTACCACTTAGCGTATAGTCCACATTTATAGTTTGTAACTCACTATTGACCCAGACTTTGTTATTTGAGGTAAGATTATGTAGAGATACAACTGCATAACTAGTATTACTTTGAGTTTTATAAAATTTTTCTACACTACGGTCGTAGATAGAAATACTACCAGCATCAGTTACACCTAGTACATCGTCACCAGGACTACCCACTGCTAGCTGTCTACCGTCTGAGCTTGTTGCTACACTAAAACCAAATTTAGAGTTTGCGTTACCGGAAACATTGCCCACTAACTGATAGGATGACTTCTGTGTTACTACTAGATTACCAAAGTTTCCGGCAGTATTAATGTTAAAGTTAAATGTTAGTACATTGCCTGTCAGAGTATAATGTCTATAGGGTGCGTAAACGTACTGATTGTCCTGGACTACAAGAAAATCTTGATGGCTAGGAGTAAAGTTTAAAGTAAAACTGTTGGAACTAGCAGCTACTTGCCCAGCAGTGAATGATTTCTGATTATTTGTAACTTCTCTATATTGATAGATATAGACTTTATTTTCCCCAGGTGCACCAATATAGAGCCATTCGTCATTGGAACTTATTGTTATACTATGGCCAAATTGTGAAGTGGTATTAGTTGGAGATGCTAATACACTGCGTTCTGAAAGTGAACCTCTTGCATCTTGATCGTATATTACAACTATACCACGGTCGTTACTAGTGAAAGGCGCCGAGGCAATAACTATTTGATCTCCATTGGCAACGTCGTGTCCTAGACCCGATATATTTTTAACTCGGCTACTTGATGTTGCTGCCTCAATATAAGAATCAAACTTATTTTTACTGTAATTTACAATATTTCCCTTGGTGTTAACACCGGGTCTACCAGCAGTAAGGAATTTTCCTGTACTGTTAAGACTCAAGGAACTTCCAAGATAGGTATTACTTGTAAGAGTAACCTGTGTAAGAGTTTTTTCCCAGGCCCAGGGTTCTGACTTTTGATAAATTGCCCAGTTGTCCTGTTGCTCAGCATTTTCAATATAAATTTTGCTACCTGGTTGCCAAGATCCCTGTTGTTGAGCTATATCGCTTAGGTAACTTACCTTGA